>Ga0233437_1005037_pt1 | contig 14839 bp, 9 predicted proteins | sample SI_122_August201_FD_182714 | JGI IMG/M metagenome (GOLD analysis project Ga0233437, IMG submission 182714) | Seawater microbial communities from Saanich Inlet, British Columbia, Canada - SI_122_August2016_200_MG | ecosystem: Environmental > Aquatic > Marine > Inlet | place: Canada: British... | reverse complement strand
CCTCGGCCGAGACGAAACCATCCACCCGCAGCGTCGCCAGCCCGATCGATCCGGCCGCTCCGTTCCACTCCACCCCCTCCGGCAGGCTTCCCCCATGACTGCGACCCCGCCCACTGTAGTAGAACCACAGCTCATCTCCCACCCGAATCGGCGGCGTGCCGGCCGTATCGTGATTGCCGTACTCCCAGCTCCCCGCCGCACCAGTTGGCAGAAACGGCTGAGCATTCTCGTCGTCAGCAACGCCCCCGCCCCCCCGTTCCCGCGCGGCGAACGCCACCGGTTTCCACGGCCGGAACGGCCGCTCCCAACTCTTCCCGTCGTGACTGATCGCCAGATGGATATCACAGGTGTCGTCCCGCTCCACGTGATAGATCTTGGCCAGTCCCAGATACAGGCTTTCATAGCGAAAAATCTTCATCGCATACACCTGGTCCCCAAAATCGTCCAGCTCGTCCACATCCATCATCGGTCGGGTGTCGGTCCAGTTGAGGAAGTCGTCGCTTTCGGCATAACCCCGGTACCGCCGCCCCTTGTATCCAATTTTCACCGAGGCGAGGTACTTCCGCCGCACCGGATCCCAATGCACGCTGGTGGCATCCAGGCTCTGCGGCAGGATCACCCCCTGGCAGGTCCAGTGGAGTCCATCGGGTGAAGTCCACCCGGTAGTCCCCCCATAGCGCAGATGCGCCTTGTAACGAAAATCCGGTCGCGGGTCGTCCGCATCGACGATCAGCGAGTACGGCCCCGATTCCATTATGGCGATGTTGTTCTCCCGCGACTCCTCGTATTCGTGTATCCCCAGATCCGGCTTCTCCCAGTGCAGCCCATCCTCGCTGATCGCCAGACAGGTGTGGGCATTCTTGCGATTCTCCGGCGTTGGATCGGCCGCGAAGTACCACATCCGAAACAATCCATCCTCGCGCCGCTCCACTCCACCGAACAGATAGATCGCCTCCCCTTCCCAGGGATGTTCCGGAACGATCAGGGGATTATCCGGATGCTTCCTCGGCCGATGAAAAACGCGCCGAATATTCCTCGACTCCGCCACCGACCAGTCGTCCACAAACAGCTGCTTCTCTCGCCCCAGCGTCAATATCTCCGGAGGATCCTCCCTCTCCTCCCCGACGTGGACCACCCGCTCTTCCGCCGGCGCCACGCCTCCGCTCCGCACCCGCCCCACTCGCACCGCATCCCAGTGCCCGGAACCGCGTGCCTCCGCATCGCCGGCGTTGCCCAGGGCCACGCAGTAAATCTCCCCGTCTATACTCAGATCCGGATAGCTCGCCACCCGCTCCTCTTTCCCCGGGGGGCCCGCGTAAAGCTCCACCTGATCCTCTTTGCGATAGAGCACGAAGCGAGTCCACGCCGCCTGCGGTAGCCCTTCGATCCCCCCGGCGACGATCGTCTTGTCGCTGTACACCTCGATTCCGTAGGTCCCCTCACTCCCCTCCCCGTTCGCCCTCAACTCCACCGCCACCGGTTCCGGTTCCTCCAGCAACTCGCCCCGACTGTAACAGCGCACGATCGGCCAGTGAATCAGATCCACCGGCTCATCCACTACCGGCCTGAAAACGAATTCGAGCACCACCCCATCGACGACCACTGGAGCATCCCAGGCCCGCACCAGACGAATCTGCGCCGTCTCGTTCTTTTTAAAAGAAGCGATGTGCGCACACCGTCTCCCTCGGTACGCGAAATTATCCAGTATTCGCGCCCCGTTCCCGTAGTCGAGAACGACCCCGGCGTTGCGCGCCACCACGAGACCGTCTGTCACCCCCTCGAAATCGACGTGCAGAATACTCCCGTCCGAACGCGGCACTGTCATATTCTCCACTCCCCCAAATCACCGCTCCGTCCCTGTGCATATCCCTGTTTCATCCCATACCTTTCGCTTGACGTCCCCAATTTTCTGGACTTATACTGTCCCTAAGTCTTCGTCCGGGAATAACTTGATCACTTATCAGTATTTTCCAGGGCCAACAGATGTATTGAAATAATCAACTCATTCTTGGACTTAGCTTACCAAAGAGGAGGAAGGACGATGGAAAAACTGAAAGTCGGCATTCTGGGTCTGCGCCGCGGCATCACCCACCTGCGCAACTTTCTGGCCCTTGAAGAGGTAGAGGTCATCGGCGCCTGCGATCGCCTCGAAGGCTGCCGCGAGAATGCGGGCAAACTACTCGAAGACACCAATACCAAACTGCTGGTCGAATTCGACGACCTGCTCGCCCTCGAACCGGACGCCGTGGTCATAGCCAGCAACGGTCGGGAACAGGTCGGCCACTCGATCCAGGCGATGGAGGCCGGCTGCCACGTGCTCTCCGAGGTTCCCGGAGCGTATACTCCCGAGGAGTTCGTACATCTGCGCGACGCGGTAGCGCGCACCGGCAGGGCCTACATGATGGGCGAAAACCTCTGCTTCATGGACTTCATCCGCTACTGGCGCAAGTGGTTCCTCGAAGGTCGATTCGGCCCGGTTTCCCTGGCCGAAGGGGAGTATCTCCACTACCTGCCGGCCACCCTGCTCCAGGCGGACGGCACCCGCATGATGCCCAGCGAAGCCGGCAAACGCACCGACGTCAAACCGATCTGGCGCGCCGACCAGCCCCCCATCCAGTATCTGACCCACGACCTGGGACCGTTGCTCGAAGTCCTCGACGACCGCTGCGTCTCCGTTTCCTGCGTCAGTGCTCCCTGGCGCAATCCCGAAACCCCCCTGCGGCCGGACGGCCAGATCGCTCTCTTCCAAACCGCGAAGGGCACGCTTATCAAGATCCTCATCACCCTGAGCACCCGCGAGCCGTTCGAGCACCGCTTCCGCATCCTGGGCGTGGAGGGGAGCGCCGAATGGTTCAGCTTCGAAGGATTCTGCCGTCTCTTCGACAACCGCGCCGAACACGGCGACGGCTGGCAACGGCTCGATATCGGCACCGCCGGCCGCGACGAGGATGCCAGCGCCGGCCACGGCGGCACCGATCTGAAGCTGGCCCGCCACTTCGCCCGCGCCGTGCTGGAGGACAGACCGGTGCCTATCGACGTGTACCGCGGCATCGAGTATTCTCTCCCCGGAATGCTGGCCCACCGCTCCGCCGAGCTGGGCGGAGCGCCCGTCCCCATTCCCGATCTGCGACCCGAGCCCTACACCGGCACCCTCCTGTGGGATGCCGTCGGACTCCCGGATGAGGATCCACCCGGCGCCCCCTACAAGCCCGGCGAGGTGACCTGGTAACTCACCGCCGCCACAGTTCCTCGACGTTGTAGCGCGGCTCCCAGCCCAGGACCCGTCGCGCCTTGTCTATCGGAAAACGCTCCCCCGGTCGCCGGTGAAAGATGTGAAAGATCTCGAAGCGGCTGGGCAGCGGCCGGGTCAGCGCCAGGTGATACGCCTGGGCGATGTCGCGCCGCTCCACGCAGGAGGAGGGGATGCCGTGCCTGTCCGGCGCCGCCGACTCGTGCCCTTCCTCCTCCAGGGTGAACACCCCGCCGAAGCGGATGACCGGAATCGTCAGATCGTGGCAGCGGGCAAAGCTCCGACAGACCTCTTCGGCCAGCGTCTTCCCCAGTGTGTATCCCGCGATCCCCGGCCGCGGCAGTTCCTCCTCGGTCAACCGCCAGTTGTCCCAGCTGGGTGCGGTGACGTTGATCGTGCTCTGGAAGACGAACCGCTTGATATTTCGATCGACCGCAGCCTGCAGCAGGTGATACAGGCCGCGCACCCCGGCCCCCAGATCGCTGTTTTCGCGCAGATCGTATCCCTCGTATTTGCGCATCGGCCAGGCCAGATGGGCGATTCCATCCACCCCGTCCATGGCCGCGCATACCGCCTCGTAGTCGTTCAGATCCAGCACCCGCTGATCCTCCAGCCCCTCCATCGGCCGCATATCGACCCCGCGCACCTGGTGGTGTGCCGCCAGATCCCGCGCCACGATCCTGCCGATATACCCTCCCGCTCCGGTCACCAGCACCTTCATACCGCAGCCTCCTTTCGCCACGCCGCAAAATCCTCCCGCGGGCTGAAACCGAACCTTCCACTCGTAATCTTGAGCAGCGAAAAACGCCCTTCCGGCACGTCGGCCGCCAGATCGTACAACCCCCAGTCACTCATGCCATCGTACCCATCCACCTCCAGCCCTCTCCTGATCGCCGCCACCGCATCTCCCAGATCCAGCCAATCCGCTTCAAATCGATCCCCAACCGCCAGCTTCCCCACTTCGACCAGTTGCCCCAACCGCAGCGTCAGCACCAATCCGGGATACAGCCGCGCAAACTCCCTCCCTATCAACTCGCTCAGATAGACCGCCTGCTGCTCGGCCGAGGTGTTCGGCAGCGGCAAAAAATCCTCCCCGACCATCACCTCCTCTTCATATCCGGAAAACACGCACAGATCGCTGATCTGGATCACCCGTCCAACTCCCCCCTCGCCGGCCGCCTTCATGACGTTGTAGCTACCCTTCAACCGCGTATCCATGATCCGCGCCTCGTTCTCTGCGGACGCTAGCCCATCCTCCCAGCGTGCCCTTGCCAGGTGGATCACCCTCTCCGTCCCCTGGCACATCTTCTCCATCTCCTCCGGCACGAGCACATCCCCCCGCTCCACCTCGGGTAGATCGCCCGGCATCTCCAGATCGATCGCCCGTATTTCGTGCTCCCCGGCCAGTTCCTTCAACAGCGCTCGCCCCAGGAAACCGGCCGCACCAGTGATCGCTATCTTCATTTCATCTCCCTCCAGGCGTTTGACACTACCCATCCTCTTTATCTATATATGAGATATAAAAATTTGGTCATTGGAATTCGGCAAGTCCAGGAGATCTTGTTACAATTTTTCCTCTGTAACATTCGCCTGTAACAATTCCATCAAAGGACCCCATTGCCTGAACTACTATAGGGGCTATAACCCCACTCCAAGTAAGAAAAACAGTCACCTCTGACAAGCACTCGCAAAAAAAAGGAAGATCTCGATGATCTATGAACTCCGCACCTACATCATCCCCCCGGGCCGCATGGATGACATCATCGACCGCTTCGCCACCGTCACCATGCGCCTCTTCAAAAAATTCGACATGGAAGTCGTCGGCTTCTGGACCGTGGACAAGCCCGCAGAGGACTACGCCTTGATCTACCTGATGCGCTTCCCCGACGCCGCATCCCAGGAGAAGGCATGGGACACATTTCGCGCCGATCCCGAATGGGTGGCGACCCGCGAACGGACTGAGGCCAATGGCCCCATCGTCACCGAAGTAATCTCCAAAAATATGATCCCCACCTCCTTTTCTCCCATGCAGTGAGGAGCGACTATATGCCCATCTACACCGGCCGCTGGCACGGCAAGAAGCGCTACTTTGGCCTGCACTACGACCTGCACGCCGGCCCCAACGACACCGAACTGGGCGTGCGCGCCAACGACAAGTATCTGGTGCCCATGTTCGAGCGCCTCGGCGTCGACTTCGTCCAGACCGACTGCAAGGGCCATCCAGGATACACCAGCTGGTACAGCGAAGTGCCCGAGGCTTCAGTCAGCCCGGGCGTCAAAAAAGACGCCCTCAAGGGCTGGCGGCGGGCGACCCGTAAGCTGGACCTGCCCCTCCACTGCCACTACTCCGGCATCTGGGACGATGCCGCCGGCAAGAAACACCGCGCCTGGTGCCGGATGGATGCCGACGGCAAACGCGTGCCCGGCAAGATGTGCCCCCGCTCTCCGTATCTCGAAGAGTTGCTCATTCCCCAGATGATGGAACTGATCGACCGCTACGAAGTCGACGGCTTCTGGGTAGACGGCGACATCTGGGCGACCGAGCCCTGCTATTGCAGCAAGTGCCGCAGGGCGTTCAAGTCGGCGACCGGCATCGCCAAACCACCCGTCGCTACGGACGACCCTGACTGGCGCTCCTGGTTCGAATTCACCCTGAAGAGCTTCGAAGAATACGTCACCCGCTACTGCGAGGCGGTTCACGCCCACAAGAAGGGGGTGCTGGTCTGCTCCAACTGGCTGCAGACCTTCCAGCATCCCGGCGAGCCCCGGGTGCCTACCGACTGGATCAGCGGCGACAACACCTGGGTCTTCGGCCTGGACCGGGGCCGCTGCGAAGCCCGCTTCATCTCCACCAGGGGCAAGCCCTGGGATGTGATGATCTGGAGCTTCTACTCCTCCCACGGCATGGGCGACCCGAAGTCCCCCTGGACCTTTAAGCCGGTAGAGATGGTTCAGCAGGAGGCGGCCGTAGTCGCAGCTCTAGGTGGATCCGTGCAGGTCTACGAAAACCCCGGCGGCCTGCGCAACGGCCAGCTCGTGCCCTGGCGGGTCGAGCGCCTGCGCCAGGTCGGCCGCTTTGTAAAATCCCGGCGCACCCTCTGCCAGGGGACCGAGACTATCCCCCAGGTGGCCGTCCTCCATTCGGAGCATCACGCCCACGCCCATGCCAGCAAAAACATCCGCAACAGCATCGACGTCGCCCCGATCCAGGGAGCTGTATACAGCATGCTGGAGAATCACTACGGCGTCGACATCCTGGACGAATGGGCCTTAGAGCCGCGCCTGGAAGAGTTCCCCGCAGTCGTCGCCCCCGAGCAGAACGATATGTCCGTGGAGATGGTGATACGACTGAAACAGTACGTCGAAACCGGCGGCTGTCTGCTGGTATCCGGCGCAGAAGCCATCGACCGCTTCGGCACCCTCTTTCTGGGAGTCGCCCGCGGCAAGGTCGAATCGGAAGCCCGCTTCCACGTGCCGGCCGCCGACGGCTCCTTTGACGGCTACAGCGCCGCCTGGCGATTGGTGAAGGCGACCCGGGCAGAGAGCATCGGTCAACTGGCCACCAGCCCGTTGCTGGACGAACGCCTGCTGCCTCACCCGGCCGCCACCCTGTACCGCGTCGGCGAAGGCGCGGTGGCGTATATCCCCTTCGACATCTTTCGCTACTTCGACTACAACCGATATCCGCTGGCCAGCGCCTTCATCGGCGAGGTCGCCCACGCCCTGATCGGGGAGTTGCCCATCCAGGTCTACGCCCCCGCCTGCGTGGACGTCATCCTGCGCCAGAAGCAAGACCGCAAGCTGGTTCACCTGATCAATCGCGCCTCGGGCATTCCCAACCGCCCCAACGACGGCACCATAGACGAAATCCCACCGGTCGGACCGATCGAAATCTCCGTCCAACTCGAGAAGAAACCCAAAAAAGTCTACCTGGCCTTTGAAAATGGCGACCTGGAGTGGAAGTACTCTAAAAAGGAAGGCCAATTGACGGTGGACCTCGACCAGGTGCACATCCACGCGGCAGTGGTAATCGAGAAATAAGAAAACGACAGACTACATATTCTCAGAGGGTATGCGGCTTGCCGCAGATCTAGCTGATTGTGTTCGAGCAGCACTTTCTGATTGCCGAGTTTTACCTCAATCATAGTATTCCAAAAATGCTTCGTACATGGCGATGACGTTGTCCAGCGGCGTCTCCGGCATGACCGAGTGACTGGTGCCGCCGATATAGCCGCCGTTGAAATTTCCAAACAGTTCCACCAGTTCGTGGACCTCCCGCTTTACCTCTTCCGGAGTGCCGCGCGCCAGCGTTCCCTGCACATCCACCCCTCCGTTGAAGCAGACCTTGCCGCCAAACTCCCGGGAGAGCTGTCGCTTCCTACGAGTTTGCCTGCATCCATAATGAGACAATTCCATAAGTATTGGAGAGCCCATGTGCGAAAATAGCCGGCCATAAGCTGCCCCGTGCAATCCAGACAACACCGCCATAAATGATCCCATTAAAGGCCGCACCAGCAATTCCAGCAGGCCCCTGATAGGCATGCACGAGGCCGAAGACCATAGCCTGAAGAAAAAAAGCGAATAACAATACTCCCCGGCTGCCGCCCAAAGCCGAAGTCAACCCGCGCATAAGCACCCCGCGAAAGGCAAACTCCTCCCCCAACGCTGCAAAAGACCAGCTAAAGGCGAGAAGCGTGAGAAGGCCGGGCAACGTAGCGGCCGCCTCATCAAAGCGGGATAAGTCACGACCGGCTCCAAAAAGGTAGTTCCACACAGGCTCCAGCAGTTCTCCGGCCAGCACGACCACTGCGGCACCCAGTGCACCGAGCGCCAGATGCGATATGGGTTTGAAAGGGAGATTAAATCCGATGCCAGCCCAGCCAATGGGCGAACGGACTATCCGTAGGACAACGAAAACGGTCAGCGCGATATAGGCAGGCGTGGGAATAGCTGACAATCCGCTCATACCATCCAAGGATCTCGTCGCCCAGCGCAGGATACCCGTAAGGATCAAACCCAGAGCAAAGAAAGTAAGAAGACGCACAGGTCGCATGATATTCACCGCCTATAAAAATCAGATCCACATTGAATGATATTCCAATACCTTTTCCATCAACTAATACTTTTCAAATTAGGATAAAAACGACCGCAAAAAATCGGCAATGTGCTCGATCGCTTCCCTGCTTTCGGGGAGTTCGCGGATCTGAAACACATGGACCATGCCCGGCCAGACTTCGAGTTTCACGTCAACCCCATCCGCTCGGGCCCTGGCCGCCACGCGGACACTATCGTCGCGAAGCATCTCGTGCTCGCCGACCTGGATCAGCAGGGGCGGAATCCCGGTGTAGTCGCCAAATACCGGCGAAGCGAGCGGATTGCGCCGGTCCGCCTCCCCGAGATAGAGCTCCGCGAACACAGGCATGGAACGCGCACTACAGATGGGATCCTCTTCGGACCGCATGGACTCACTGGCCAGCGTCAGATCGGTACAGGCCGACAGAGGGATACCTGCTATGGGCAACGGCAGGCGGCGGTCTCGCAACGCCAGCAGCGTCGCCAGAGTCAACCCCCCACCGGCCGAATCCCCGGCAATAAAAGTTCCTCTGGCGGACACCGGGCCAAACGGTCCGGATGCGATCATCCATTCATGGGCGCGGATGCAGTCCTCAATGGCGGCCGGAAAACTATGTTCCGGCGCCAACCGATAATCGGGCAAGAGGACAGCACACTGTGCCGCCGCCGAGATGTCGGCAGCCAGCGGAAGGTAATTTCCACCTGAGCCGGAGACATAGCCGCCGCCGTGCAGATACAGAAGCCGCAAATCGGGGTCTGCACCGGGTGCCATCACCCATTCACAGGGCATACCGTCGATTTGCGAGCGGATGCATTTGACGTCGCTGTTTGCGGGATCCTGGCGCGTTCCCATTCCCTGGCGCAGTCCATCGAGGTCGAACTCGTTACCCACGGCTCCAAATGCCGGGCTTTTTCGCAACTCCTCCAGGTATTCGCGACTTTCCCGTGAGACCATTAAGTATCACCTTTGTTTATCCAAATTATGAGTGAGAGAAAGCATTCCCGCCAGAATCTATAGCCCCAAAAAAATAGGGCTACTCTTTTCTCTTGACACTGCACTTTTGTGCAGGTATTCTATTATATATAGGGTTCGTGAAGAAGATAACGGGACGGTCGTATGCCTGTTCACATCCAGGGAGCCAGCGAGCACAATCTCCGCGACGTAGACGCCGAGTTCGGCGACGGCCTGACCGTGGTCACAGGCGTATCCGGCTCCGGCAAAACCTCCCTGGTCTTCGACACCCTCTACCACGAGGCGCACCGCCGTTTCCTCGACATCTTCGCTCTCGGCAGTTCGGCCGAACGCCTGGCTCCCGCCAGCGTGCGTTCGATCTCCGGCCTGGGCCCGGCCATCGCCGTCGGCCAGAACCTCCTCAACCGCAACCCCGGCTCAACCCTGGCCACCGCCTCCGGCCTCCACCCCCTGCTCAGGCTGCTCTACGCCCGCTTCGGCCAGCGGCACTGCTCCGGCTGCGGCGCCGTCCTTTCGGTCCTCACCGAGGACGAAATCGTCGAGCGTCTGGTCGATCTGTCCCAGCGCGGCCCGATCTCCGCTTTCGCCCCCCTGGTGCGCAACCTCCCCGGCAGCCACCGCACCCTGCTCGACCTGCTCCAGCGCCAGTTCCCCGACGATGCCCTCCGGGTCGACGGACACCCTTTCTGCAACGGCCGTCTGGATCCGAATCGACCCCACGACATCCACATCGACGTCGCCCGCCTGGGTCGCCGCAGTTCCGCCCGGCGGGCGAGGGTTGCCGTCGATACAGCCAGCAACCTGGGCGTCCACGCTCTCGAAGTCCACACCGAAGACGGCGTCCAGACCCTTTCCCGCGCCCCGGTCTGCGCCGCCTGCGGCACCTGGTTCGATGCTCTGGAACCCCAGCACTTCCACCGGACCTGCCCGCACTGCCAGGGAGAGGGCTGCGAGCGCTGTCGGCAGACCGGCCTCCACCCCGAAGCCGCCGCCACCCGCTGGTCCGATCTGACCCTCCCCGAGCTTCTCGCCCTCCCCGTCGACCAGTTCTCCGCACGCTTCGCCGCTGCTTCCCTCCCCGCATCCGCCGCCCGCCTGCGCTCCGAACTGTTCCGCCGCATCGACGCCCTGCTCGCCGTCGGCCTCGGCTACATCACTCTCGATCGTCCCTCACCCTCCGTCTCTCGCGGCGAGGCCCAGCGGGTGCGGCTGGCCGTGGCCATGACCAGCCGTTTGGAGGACATGCTGCACGTGCTCGACGAGCCGACCATCGGCCAGCATCCCCACGACGTCGCCCGCCTGCTGCCCGCCTTCCGCCGCCTCCCCGGCCCGGTCGTCTTCGTCGAACACGATCGCATTGCCGCCGCCATCGCCGACCGGGCGATCGATCTGGGCCCCGGCGCCGGCACTGAGGGCGGCGAACTGCTCTATTCCGGCACTCCCGCCGGCCTCTGGAAAACCGACAGTCCCACCGGCCGCTACTTCAGTCTCCGCCAGCAGGTGACCACACCACCGGCACGTCCGGACCCGGTCAAATTCCTGACCATCCGCGGTGCCCACCTGCGCAATCTCCAGAACATCGACATCTCCATCCCCCTGGGCCGCCTGACCGCTATCACCGGCGTCTCCGGCTCGGGCAAGTCCAGTCTGGTCGAAGATGTCCTGGTCGCCTCCCTTGAAAAGGGCACCCCGGTCGGCTGTAGCGCCATCGAAGGAATCTCCCCGAAGCCGGTCATAGTCGACCAGAAGCCGATCGGCCTCAATCCCCGCTCCAACCCGGCCACCTACACTAAACTCGCCGACGTCGTCCGCGACTGGTACGCCGCGCGCACCGGCTTCTCCGCCTCGCACTTCTCCTTCAACCGCAGCGAGGGCGCCTGTCCCGCCTGTTCCGGTCTGGGGGCGATCGAAGTAAAGATGCGCTACCTCCCCTCCACCTGGATCACCTGCGCCGCCTGCAATGGCCGTCGCTTCTCCGACAGGATGCTGGCCGCCACCGTCGATTTCGGCTCCTCCACCCTCTCCATCGCCGACTTCTACCAGCTCCCCATCGCCGAAGTCGCTGCCCTGTTCACCGACCTGGAGGAGATGCCCGCCAACCAGCGCCGATCCGCTTCCCGCATCCTCCAGGCGCTGTGCGACGTCGGCCTGGGCTATCTTCCCCTGGGTCAGCCCTCCCCCACCCTCTCCGGCGGCGAGGCGCAGCGCGTCAAGCTCGCCAAGTTCCTCGGCCGCCGCTCTCTATCCAAACAGCTGCTGATTCTCGACGAGCCAACCACCGGTCTACATCCCCGCGACATCGCCGGCCTTCTCGTCATCCTCGATCGCCTGGTGCGCGCCGGCGCCACTGTCGTCGTAGTCGAACACAATCTCGACCTGATCCGCGCCGCCGACTGGATCGTCGACCTCGGCCCCGGCTCCGGCCCTTCCGGCGGTCGCCTCCTCCACGCAGGACCTCCACAAAAATTGCACACCGTCGCCGCATCCCTCACCGGACAGGCCCTGCGCGAAGAAGAGTCGATCACCCCCAACGGCCATTCTCCCGTAGAGACATCCAAGAACACCCGCCAGCTCGTCATCCGCAACGCCCGCGCCCACAACCTCAAAGGAGTCGATGTCTCCTTCCCCAAAGGACAGCTCACCGTGGTCACCGGCGTCTCCGGCTCGGGCAAGTCCTCCCTGGTCGGCGACGTCCTCGAAACCGAAGCGAGGCGGCGCTTCCTCGAATCCCTCTCTCTGTACGAGCGCCAGAACACCCGCGAGGGGCCCAAGGCCCCGGTCGACGGCATTCACGGCCTGGGCGTGGCCGTCTCCATCGGCGCCGGCCGCCTCCGCTACGCCCCGCGCACCACGGTCGGCACCACCACCGAGCTGAGCCACCACCTGGCCGTGCTCCTCGCCCGCCTGGGTCAGCATTTCTGCCGCGAGTGCGGCACCAAGATGCGGCGCGCCAACCAGTGGTCGTGCCCAAAGTGCAAAACGACTGCCCGCATCGCCGAGCCACGCCATTTCACCTCCACCACCTACGCCGCCGCCTGCAAGGGATGCAACGGCGTCGGCTCTCTGCGCGAGCCCAAACCGGAAAAGCTGATCATCCACCCCGAAAAGCCGCTCTGCGCCGGCGCCATGTACTCCCCCGGTTTCTTCCCCAAGGGCTACCTGGGCAAGCCGTTCAACGGCGGTTACTACATGGTCCAGGCCCTGGCCGAACGCTACCGCTTCGACGCGTTCAAAACCCCGTGGTCCGAAATGTCGACCAAAGCGCAAAACGCCTTCCTCTTCGGCGATCCCGAACCGATGGAGGTCACCTACCGGAACCGCAAGGGCCACACCTCGATCCACCGCCAGCGCTTCCCCGGCTTCTACGGCTGGGTCGGCGACTGGGACGTCGGCGGCACCTACACCGAAGCACAGGACTGTCCCGACTGCCGGGGCAGTGGCCTGCGCCCCGAGTACGCCTCCGTCGAATTGGGCGGTCACGACACCATCGACCTGCGCACCATGCCACTCTCCCGGCTCGCGCAGATCCTCTCGACCCTCTCCATCCCCGACCGCGAGCGCCTCCTGGTCGCACCCTCCCTGGACATCTCCCGTCGCCGCCTGCATTTCCTCATCCAGGTCGGCCTCGGCTATCTCCACCTCGACCGGGCGGCCGGCACCCTCTCCGCCGGCGAGGCGCAGCGCATCAAGCTGGCCGGACTCCTCGGCAGCGGCCTCACTTCGCTCACCGTCCTCGTCGACGAACCGACCCGCGGCCTCCACCCCTCCGAGGTCGAAGCCCTGCTGGAAGCCCTCGCCGGACTGCGCGACGAAGGCAACACCGTCGTCGTCGTCGAACACGACCCCATGCTCATCCGCGCCGCCGACTACCTGGTCGACCTGGGCCCGGGCGCCGGCGTCGCAGGCGGTGAGATCGTCGCTCAGGGCACACCCCAGCAAGTTCTCAAAGCCGACAGTCTCACCACCCGCTGGCTATGCGGCCAGCGCCGCGTCGATTTCACTCGCCGACCTCACTCCCCCCACGGGGAACTCCTCCTCCTCGGTGCCCGGGCCAACAACCTGCGCGGCGATCCCCTCTCCATCCCCCTTGGCTGCCTGACCGGCATCTGCGGCGTCTCCGGCTCCGGCAAGAGCACTCTGCTGATCGACACCCTCGGCCGCATCCTGGCTCCGAAAAAGCAGACCACCTCAGTCGCGTACGAGCCGATCGAGCCGGGCACATACGATTCAGTCGAAAACGGACCCGACCGCACCATCGTCGTCGATCAAGCGCGAGCCGGCATCTCCTCCCCCGCTGATTTCCTCGACCTGACAAAATCGCTGCGCGCCCTGTACGCCCACAGCGACGACGCCCGCGCCCTCGGCCTGGACGAAAAGCAGCTCGGCCGCCGCTGCTCCGTCTGCAAGGGCAGCGGCTCGATCCACACCGACATGGGCTTCCTCCCCAGCATCCGCAGCGAATGCGAAACCTGTCGCGGCACCGGTCATCTGGCCGAAGCCTGGGACGTCCGTCTGCACGGCGTGTCCCTGCCCGAAGTCTTCTCCCTCACCATCGAAGAGTTGGCCGACCTCTTCGACGACGCCGAATCCCTGCAGCGTCCCCTGACCGCCGCCCGCGACGTCGGCCTCGGCTACCTGGTCCTGCGCCAGCCCGCCCACGCCCTCTCCGGCGGCGAAACCCAGCGCCTCAAAATCGCCAAAGAGCTGTGTCGCCGCACGCCCTCCCCTACCCTCTACCTGCTCGACGAACCGACCATCGGCCAGCACCTCGAAGACGTGGCCCGCCTGATCGACATCCTCCACCGCCTGGTCGATGCCGGCCACACCGTCGTCGTCGTCGAACACCACCCGCACCTGCTGGCCGCCTGCGACCATCTCATCGAACTCGGCCCGGGTGGCGGCCCCGAAGGGGGTCGCATCATCGCTTCCGCTACGCCGCAGGAGCTGTCCCAGGCCGACACTCCGACCGCCCCCTACCTGCGCGAAATTCTGGGAGGAGGCGTATGACCTGGGCACCCCTCCTGCTGGCCGATCCCTCCCCCTGTCTGCGCCAGCGTGTCCTCCGCGAACTTCTCGGCCGCCCCGAAGACGATCCCGAACTGCGCGAGTTGGATCCCTTCCGCGAAACAGACCCTCTCGTCTTCGATCTCCTCTCCCTCCAGCGGCCCGATGGCTCCTGGGGCAGAGCCGAAATCGACGCAAAGGGCGGCATCGGTCGCTTGCAAGCCACCTCGATCGCCCTCTCCCGCCTCGGCTATCTCGGCTTTCCCCCCGAGCATCCCGCCGTCCGACGCGGCGCCGAATTTCTCTTCTCCAAGCAACGCAAGGACGGCGCCTGGCCCCTCTCCCGCGAGCGCGATGACGCCGAAGAAGAGGGTGCCTACACCATGATGCCGCTGCAGACCGCCCTGCCCCTCCGCGGATTGGCCATGTGCGGCTACATCGCCGATTCCCGCTGCGAGCGTGCCTGCGACTGGCTCCTCGCCCAGCGTCTGGAGGACGGTGCCTGGCCGACCGGCATCGCCGCCGACAACTCCGGATAC
>Ga0233437_1005036_pt1 | contig 14842 bp, 10 predicted proteins | sample SI_122_August201_FD_182714 | JGI IMG/M metagenome (GOLD analysis project Ga0233437, IMG submission 182714) | Seawater microbial communities from Saanich Inlet, British Columbia, Canada - SI_122_August2016_200_MG | ecosystem: Environmental > Aquatic > Marine > Inlet | place: Canada: British... | reverse complement strand
GGTTTTGATGATTTCAAAAGAGGGTAATATGGTATGCAAGGTTGAATGTGTCGCCCCTGAAACCATACCATCAGCATGCCCCATGTGCACCATCATGGTGCCGAAATAGCTGACACCGGACACGGTATCCCGCGCATGGTCCATGGTAATTCCCTTGTGTTTTCTTAACTCATAATAAGTTTTTACATATTCATCAAAATGGCTGGACATGACTGGATCAATGATATTGATATTATCCAGTTTAATACCCAAGTTGGATATCTGTTTGGCAACCTCATCCTCATCACCTAATAGTGTAATATCAACGACATTCCGATTGATCAGCACTTCTGCAGCTTGTAAAATTCTTTTTTCACTACCTTCAGGTAATACAATATGCTGTTTATGTTTTCTGGCCCAACTAATCAGACCAAATTCAAACATTTTTGGTGTCATCTTAGATGAACTGTATAACAACATTCGCTCTCTAAGCTTTTCAGTATCAACACTTGCTTCAAAACGACCCAAAGCAACTGAAATTTTTCGAGTATTTTCAGGAGTGATGCGTGAATGAGCATGGGATACAGATGTTGCTGTTTCAAAAGTATCGGTTCTTACTTTTAATATGGAAAAAACATCAGAAACCCCTTCAGCCAATTTATAGAAATTTTTATCAGATTCCATATTTCCGGTTAGGATCATGCCTGCAATATTTGGCATACTTTGAGATTTTAAGGCTGCCAAATTTCCGAAGATAATATCAAGGCGATCACTAGGGGTAATGATCAGTGATCCTTCTGAGACACGTTCTAAGTAATGATCCAAATGCATTGCCGACACGAGAATTTTTGAAATGTGGCGGTGTAATTGTTTATGTCCGTATAAAATATTGGCATTTAAATGCGTAGCCACCTCGCCCATTGTTAGGCTACCTAATAGTTCATCTTCAGGAAGAGTGTAAATCAAATCAACCTTGCCTTTCAATTCAGTACGACTTTGTTCAACGATTGATTGCGCCAATTCCGGATCACTTCTGTTGATAATAAGAGCTAGTAATTCACAATCTCTCTCTTCAAAAGACTTCACTGCGAATTTGCAGGTTTTAATAATATTTTGTTCACTTTTATGACTGGCATTTGCCACAATCAGGACCGGACTTCCAAGATTGTTTGCGATTTCCGCATTAATATCAAACTCAAATGATGAGGAAACCCCTTCATAGTCAGTTCCCAGACAAAGAACAAAATCAGATTTGGATTCCAATGCATCATACTTGGCTAATACTTTCTCAAGCAGCGCCTCATTTTGCCCTGACGAGATTAACGCCCGGGCTTCCTGGAAAGTGACACCATACATCTCTTCATAATTAAAATCCAAATGATAATATTTAGAAATCAGAGTAATTTCATTATCGACTTCTTTTGATCCGACATCTATATTAATAATGGGCTTAAAAAAGCTGACTTTACGGACGTTTCGCTTAATTAGCTCCATAATTCCTAAGGCAACTAAAGATTTTCCGGATCGGGCCTCGATAGCTGAAATATATAAATTTTTAGACATAATTTTTATAGTGAAAATGTATTAATATTTGAGAATGAAAAACTCAAAATTCTGGTTTGCCTGAACCAATAAGTATCTCAATAACATTTATGTTTTTGATTATATAACAATAGTAAAATTTTTGGTAATATAAATTTAGAATTTAATAGTTTGTTAAAAAGATATTATTCATTTCTCGCAAAGGAATTAAAATATATCATGTTCAGTGCTAACGATGTTAAGAAGAATTATGGTTTTTAATTTAGGCTTCTTAAAGAGTATAAATACTAAATGTTAAAACTAAAAAAAGTATCATTAATGAAAGAGAGAGAATTGAGCAAGGATTTTGTTTTTGTGTTAACTGTCTTTATCAGTGTTTATAAATTTTCAAATCCCTGCGATATAAATTGAAGTAATTGATATAATCGGGCCGCTTTATTTTTATTATAGTTTTTTAAAAATTCGGGCGTTATCTGTTTTTTTATCGTCTGATTTAAGTGGATTATCTTCAGCCAGAATTTTTGTACAATAATCAACAAATAGCCTTAAAGAAAGCGTAATGCAGTCTTTTTGGTTAAGTCCGGTTCTATGAACCATATCATTGAATTTTTCCCAGGTATCCTGTGTTGTTATTGTTTCAATACTTATCTCTTTGTTATTTCCAGGCGGCACTTTAGGGATTTTACCCTTAACTTTATCATGCAGTACCTGTATTGATTTCTGGTCAACATCTAATTCTTCAACAACTTTTTTTTCTTTATAAACACTGATAATTTCAAAAAGGATACTCTGGTCACTACCAAGTTCATCAAAAAACTGTTTATATTCACTAATCAGTCGCTGGTGCTTTTCCATGGTGATATCTTTGGTGAGTGAGAATAAATGGTCCTGAAGGTTTTCGATACTGATGGTAACCTCATCTGTATCCAAAGCCCAACCCTTATCGGTCTCCAGTTCTCTTCTTCTGGCATATTCCTTACTTACTTCATGCCTTCGATGTTTCAATATTGAACGCTTTTTTTCTTCAGTTTCCATAAATTGTCCTTATACACCAAATCTTTATATCTCAACTTCAATCTCAGAAAGATCGATTTATTATTAATCAATATTAAATTTTTTAATTACAGAAATTTTTCTGAATCAAAGCAGGTTTCAATGAAAAAATCACCGTTTTTAGTTTGAAAAGGAATGATGATGATTCGATCGGTGACAGTGTGATTTAACAAGTGGCCTTTACCATGATCCATGGTTGGAATACCAGCCTGGAAATTAAAGCCCAATTTTTCAAGTTCTTTTCTGGCATCACCACTGACCATGTTTACAATTTCGCCTACCATATCAACAATTTCATCATTGATGGCGTCATATTCTTCACCAAACATTTGATAAGCAACCTGTAAAATACAACTTTCAGTAAAACTAATGCCGATGCTTCCATTGCACTCACCCGAGACAGGGATAACAGCGGAGATATCACCCAAAGCTTTCAGGTCTCCGGATGCTTTCAATGAAGGCTTTCTAGGTTTGGACTCCATGAAGGCCATCATGCTAAGTACTTTACGTGTTGCGAATATAAAAGGATTTAGGTACTCGACTTTCATATATCCTCAGTTAGGATGTTCTAACGCTTATTATGTTTTCAGATATTTTCAATCGAAATGTTATGTTTATTGTTGTTTTTTGCAGCTTAGTGTCTACTATTCAATGTTTAGAGTCAATTGAATTATCTGGTAAAAGCGGCAATTCAATTTTAAGAGAAACCTAAAATACTTAAATAATATATAAAATGTCCCAACTGATAATAAGTGACTGGAACTACTTTTATGGAGAAGGTATTTTCGTTGCTTCTCTAAAGTCTTTTATTTTTTTTTCAGCCAGTTTTAAAGCTTTGATTACCTCACTATTTGTGACCGAAATCATTTTTTTATAATAGTTTGATTCCAATTCATTATCAGATCTGAAATAGCGCCAACAAAGTTTAAAAATATACTGCAATCTTTTCTGTACAATGCCGGAAGATAAATTTGGGTTAGTAATATCTTTTTGTAGTAACAACACCTCACTCAACAAATAGAAAGAGATGGCTGAACGGAAAAACTGATCAAATTCTTTTAATCCTTCTTCTAATAAATAAAATTCTGCAATATTTAAGAATTGAAAAGCTTCTGATATTTTAATCTTAGGATTTGAATTGCCATCATCGAGTATTGTACTAACTTTTTCCTGAATAGGGGTTAAAATATTCATGAATGGAATAGTGATTATTTTTTTCAGGCTAAAACCCTTAGGCCTATCCAATTGTCTTGTAAAGAAATCATTTGCTGTTTTAGGAGAGAAGAATAGCCAGTATTTTGACTTAATTACCCCCAGGCCTGCTGTTTGTTCTTCAATAAAACAATATATCTTTGATTCATTTTTTAGGTATAAAATGAACTGGTTCCAGATTTTCTCAATAACATAGTGTTTAGGAAACTTTCCGGATTCATTTTCATCAATGATAAAAAGCCATTCATGCTCAGAACTGGCTTGTTTATTTTTTTTACTAAATGCGAATTCCAGCTGTTTAGTGTAATTTTCAACCAAAGGCAGGAAAAAAAGAATTTGTGTTTCAGGAGCAGGTAAATGGTCCGTCATGGGAATTATTTTTATATATGAAGTAATTATTTTTAGTTTAAAGACATTATTCAGAAAATTTACAATTTAGGCTACTATACATTATAAATATTTAAGCTGTCTATTTTATATTGAAATTGGTCTTAAGGTGGTTGATTCACAATTTCTGCCTACTTATATAAAATGATAATATTCTTACTATGCGATAGGAAAACGCTATAATTAATTGGAACATTTTTTAAATATTTCTTTGGCTGATCTTAAACTGATCAACTACAAAATTGACGGCAAATTTTGAATGGAGTAATATGATAAAAAATCAGTTATCTAATTTATACTCCTCGCATATTTAATGATAAAACTACTCCTTTTATTAATACTAATTTCGTTGCAACTAGCTTCTGCTTATACTGTTGCTTCTGAAATGAAACCTGAAGAAGTATATTATAAAGTGAAAGAAGCCTATTTTTTTTTAAGTGAACTGAAACAATCAGGAATTACGGTTTTTAATGATAAAAATGGGCAATTTAGTTGGAAGAATAGCTATGTATTCATATTAAATTGTGAGACACAAACATTTGTTGCCCATCCAAAAACCAGTGCCTTTAGAGGAATCAGTTTTGAACACTTTCAGGATAAAAAGGGGCTCTATTTTTTAAAAAAAGCTTGTCAGAATACTAATTCAACAACAGGAACCTGGATTGAATATTGGTGGCAAAAAAGTGGGGAAAAGAGATTAAAGCGCCGTATTCTTTATATGATTACAGTTCCGGCGATACATTTACAGGTGGCAGCCAGCATTTACAATGTTACCCATTCAATAGATGAGTTAAATAAAACAGACTATCCTCAGTAAATTACCTTTGCCCATCCAAGTTTATTCCTGACACGCTTCAGGAGTTGTATCAGTTTTCACTAACGTATCGACATAATCCTCACCTTTGATGAAAAGATAGTCTGATGATAACATCATTGGAACCGGTTGATCATCACCCCAAATAAAGCTGTCATTTTTTGCTACTCCTGATAATTGATCAACAACTTTACCCGTTTTCAATTCACAAATTTCTGCTTCTCCGTCTTGATTAAAAACAATATAAAGTGCTGCATCTTCATCTTCGAACTCTACATACCAGGTACCTTCCAATAAATCATAATCAATAGCAGCAGAAGATTTCTGCGTTAAGAAAAATTGACAAATTTCAGGCACGGATTCTTTAAATTCAAAATCCAAATCATCCTCACCCTTTAGCAGCAAAATATCATTTTCATATTCTATTTGGTATTCTTCCTGATCCCATTCGACCTTTTGATTTTTGATCGCTAAGGTTTCAAAATAGTATTCACCTTTCTCATTAATACAAACATCAATTGTATTGTTTTCTGTAAATTTTAGATAAATAGTGGTATCGTCCTCTTCATATTCTGCAAACCAGAACTCCGGTGTTGAGCTTGATTGTGTCGGTTCGTCTGAAACTGCAATCATTGATTCTTCACACTCTTTATCTAATAGTGATTGATAAGCAACACACATTTCACTTTGAATTTCAGCATCAGCTCCCCACAGGGCTCTTAAAATAGATTGTTGAAGGCCACTGATACCTATTTGATCAGCTTGTCCTAAACCAGCCACATATCGTCCTGAAATGGCAATAGATAATGAATTTGAATCCTCTAATACAGATAATTTATATAAACAATCCTGCTTGTTCACTCCTCCGGCGGGGAATTCTTCAACAGGTTCTACAAACTGAGCCAGTAAGGTGCTTGTTATTTCAAATATAGTTGTTCGCTCAAATTTACCGGTTTTTTCAATTAATAAATAACAAGATTCAGCCATTGCTAACTGTGTAAGGAAAAGCGAAATTAGACAAAACAAAATAGACTTTATTTTCATTGATTCACTCAAACTGGAGGTTTAGGTTAAAATCGTTATAGCCAATTGCTAACTTATAATAATCCTAAGGTTTTGACAAATTTATAAAGATTATTTTTTAAGTCTTCAACGATAAAATATTTTTCTGATTTAATCGCTGACTATTATTCCTAGAATTTATAATACTTTTTTCCCGTTTGGTAATCAGTCTTTTGTAAAATTTTAGAAAATCTTAATTTACTTATAAAAAAATTTATTTTCTCTAAGCTCTGATTTAGACAGGCTTGAAAATCATTTAATTACCAGGTTGAAAAATTAACAAATTGAAATTCAAAGCCTTTTTTAAATTAATTTCAATTTGCATGAAATCTAAGAATACGTTATTGGTGGAAGCAGTCACCTTAAAAAAAGTAAGGTAGTGTTTTGGAGTACTTTATTGTTCCAGTCAAACAGGTTAATTATCTATTTTTAATTAACCTGTTGTTTTTAGAAAATCGATGTTAACAGGTAGTTGCAATGCCAAGTAAGAAAAAAGGACTTAAATTTGACCCATCTTTTTTTAAAAAATCCAAATCGACTCCGACAGTTTGGGATACCGTAAAATGGGAAAAAAGGAATTCCGTGATTTCCGGAGCTAACGGAAAAATTATATTTGAAATGAAAAATGTTGAGGTACCTGCTAAATGGAGCCAACTAGCCACAGATATTGTCGCCTCAAAATATTTCAGAAAGGCTGGTATTCCTAATAAAATAGGACATGAATCCAGTGTTAAAGAATTAATCAATAGAGTGGCGGACACTATCTCAGATCAGGGGGTTGAAAATGGTTACTTTGAATCTAAAAAAGATGCCACAAACTACAAAAACGATTTGAAGTGGTTATTGCTTAATCAATATGGCGCCTTTAACAGTCCGGTATCTTTTAATGTCGGGATTTATCATCAATACAAAATCAGTGGTAATGGTGAAAATTATGCCTATGATGGAAACGGTGATTTTAAGAAAATAGAAAATCAATATGAACGTCCACAAGGTAGTGCTTGCTTCATTCAAAGTGTCAATGATGATCTGGCCGATATCTTTGAATTAATGAAAAATGAAGCCAAATTATTTAAGTATGGCAGTGGCACCGGCTCTAATATGAGTAATTTAAGGGGTGCTGATGAAAGGCTGAGTGGTGGCGGCAAAAGTTCTGGATTGTTAAGCTTTTTAAAAGTTTTGGATAGCGCGGCCGGTGCCATAAAAAGCGGGGGTACAACCCGGCGAGCTGCTGTCATGAGATGTCTTGATGTTGACCACCCTGAAATAGTTGATTTTATTAATTGGAAAGTAAAAGAGGAAGCCAAAGCCAGAGCTTTGATAGAAAAAGGCTATAGCTCTGATTTTAATGGTGAAGCTTATGGAACTGTCAGTGGACAAAACAGTAATAATTCTGTCCGACTGAGCGATGAATATATGCAAGCAGTGAAAAATGATAAGGACTGGAGTACAATTAATCGAACAAACGGGGCAACGAATGAAACCTTTAAAGCGCGTTGGCTATTCGATAAAATTAGTAAAGCTGCCTGGGAATGTGCAGACCCTGGCGTTCAGTTTGATACTACCATTAATAGCTGGCATACCTGTTTAAATTCTTCTCCGATTCGCGCATCTAATCCTTGTTCTGAGTTTATGTTTGTTGATGATTCAGCCTGTAATCTTTCCAGTTTAAATCTGGTTAAGTTTTATGAAGGGGATCAATTTAATACTGAAAAATTTAAAACGGCTTGCCGTATATTCTTAACCGCACAAGAGATATTAGTCGATTTTGGAAGCTATCCAACTTATGAAATTGCTAAAAATAGTCATGAATTCAGACCACTCGGATTAGGGTTTGCCAATTTAGGGACGTTATTGATGCTAATTGGACATCCTTATGACAGTGATGAAGGAAGAGCTATTGCCGGATTAATATCCGCGATTATGAGTGGTCAGGCCTATGATGTTAGTACAGAATTTGCGAAAGCTAAAACGCCATTTAAGCAATATGCCAAAAATAAAAACGTGATGTTAGATGTCATGGCCAAACATCGTGAGGCTATAAAGCAACCCCAGTATCAATTTGAAGATCACGCTTTAATTCAACAATTGAATGATGATGCCAACGCTGTTTGGAAGCAGGTGATGACGAATGGCAAGAAGTTCGGTTATCGTAATGCACAAGTGACTGTCCTGGCGCCAACCGGAACCATTGGCTTGTTGATGGACTGTGCAACGACGGGGGTTGAACCTGCATATTCACTGGTCATGTGGAAAAAGCTGGCCGGTGGTGGTGTTATTCCTATAATTAATCAGAGTGTGCCCGCTGTTTTGAATCGATTTGGGTATTCTGAAAGTCAAATTGAAAAAATCACTAAATATGTTGAAAAGAATACGACCATTGAAGGTGCACCTGAGCTTGAAGAAGAACATTTACCGATATTTGATTGCGCGATTGCCAGTGGTATTGGAAGACGTGAAATTGCACCAATGGGACATGTAAAAATGATGGCATCCATTCAACCTTTTATTAGTGGTGCCATTAGCAAAACTATTAATGTTCCTAATAACAGTAGTGTTGAAGACATCCGTAACATCTATCTGGATTCATGGAAATTAGGTGTCAAAGCGATTGCAATCTATCGGGATGGCTCCAAAGGGTCCCAACCGTTAAATACGGCACCTGATCAGGAAGATTCCAATTTAGAAACCATTAATTATCTCAAAGGTGAAATTGAAAAACTGCATCATTTATATTTAAAACAACAGGAAAGAAAGGCTCTGGATTGGGGAATTTCAAAGCAACTACCTGATGAAAGATATGGAAGAACCTGGGAATTCAAAGTATCGGGAACCAAGGTGTTCTTGAGAAGTGGAGAAAACACTGACGGTAGTCTGGGTGAGATATTTGTGGATTTGGGATATAAAGAAGGTTCCACCGTCAGGGCATTAATGAATCAATTTGCTATCAGTATTTCATTTAGTTTGCAGCATGGCGTGCCATTAGAAAAGTTGGTTGAACGATTTTCGTTTACAAAATTCGAACCCCATGGCCGTGTTGAAGGTCATCCATATTTAAAGAATGCTACCTCCCTGATTGATGCAATTTTCAGAGTCCTCGGTTATTCCTATCTAGGCAGAACAGACTTTTTGCAGATCAAACCAGAAATTGAGAAACTGAAGGAAGTTGGGAATTCAAATAAATCAGATTATGATCCTTTGCAAGACGCCTTAAAAGCAGTCACAACCGACGATCACGCACCCTGTCCTGATTGTGGCGGAATTGAGTTTTTAAGGACAGGAACCTGTTATGTTTGTATAACCTGTGGTGCCAGCCAGGGCTGTAGTTAATGATGATTTTTGAAAATCATCTCCCATTGACGGGGTATGATTTTCAACCTATTTTAGTTGAACATTTACAAGATAACAACCCTATGGTTTTATCTGATGTTCATTGACAACAACAATGAATTTATTATTAAGGAAGATTAATATAGAACGAAATAGGTCAGGACTAATGATCATTATCGTTTGCTAAATTATCATCAGAGGATTACATGGCTTCTTGGTTTGAACGTATTACACCTAAATTTATCTCCAACTCAAAAAGGACGAACGTTCCTGCCGGTGTGTGGATAAAATGTCCGTCATGTGGGGAAACACTATACCATAAAGATCTGGAAAAAAATCTAAAAGTCTGTTTAAATTGCGAATATCATTTTCGAATATCGTCCAAAGAGCGCTTTGAGCAATTATTTGATAATCGGAATTGGGAAGAGAAATATAACGGTATTTTAACCAAAGATCCTCTGAAATTTGTTGATTCTAAAAAATATAAAGATCGCATTAAAGCCTCCCGATCAAAATCAAACCTTGAGGAAGCTGTGGCTGTTGCTATTGGTAAAATAAATGGACAGTCGGTTTGTATGGCAGTTTTTGACTTTGCCTTTATGGGGGGATCTATGGGGGCTGTTGTCGGTGAGAAAATAACGCGCGGGATTGAATACTCAATCGAGCATAAAATACCGATGCTGATTATTTCTTCCTCCGGAGGTGCCAGAATGCAGGAAGGTGCCATTAGTTTAATGCAAATGGCAAAAACATCGGCAGCTTTACAAAAACTTGCCAGCCGGGGCATCCCCTATCTTTCTATTCTAACTGATCCGACAACCGGTGGTGTATCTGCTAGTTTTGCAATGCTGGGGGATATAAATATCGCTGAAAAAAATGCTTTAATCGGCTTCGCCGGTGCTCGTGTGATTCAGGAAACAATCAATGAAGATCTGCCGAAAGGTTTTCAAAGAGCTGAATTCCTGCAAAAACATGGTACTGTTGATATGATTGTGAATCGAACAGATCTTAAAAAAACCATCGGTGATTTGCTAAAAATGCTTTACCCGCAATAAATTATATACTCCTGTTCGGAATAAAATCACCACTCAAGTGACCAGCAATTGTGAATTTTTTTATTCCGACTAAAATCCAAAGGTATTGTTTTTTCTGTAATATTAGTTAATTGATACCGCACCATTATTTTGTCACTCATCTTAAATTTTTTAAAATTGTTGGAAAATATCATTTTGCCATCTTTGGCCAGTAAGTCCATGGTATCAATGATGAGTTGTTCATGATCTCTTTGGATTTGGAATGACTCCTTGAAACTTTTAGAGTTGGAAAAAGTTGGCGGATCTAAAAATATGATGTCATATTTTCGTTTTTCCTTCTTGATCCAATCCAGACAATCCACCTGAATAAATTTATTTTTTTCAAAACTGAATCCATTCAGTTGTAAATTTTGTTTGGCCCAGGTGAGATATTTTTTTGATGAATCAACAGTTGTTGTGGACCTTGCTCCCGCTTTGATTGCATATATTGTGGCTGTTCCCGTATAGGCAAATAAATTCAAAAAGTGTCTGTTTTTAGCCAAATCACCGACTATTTTTCTGGTAATTCTGTGATCTAAAAATAGTCCTGTATCCAGGTAATCTGTCAAATTAACTAGAAAGCGGCTGCCATATTCATCAACTTCTATAAATTGATTTTTTAGTTCAAAGCGATTGTATTGTGCTTTACCTTTTTGCTTTTTTCGTTGTTTGATGGCAATATTATTAATTGGAACGGACAGTAACTCTGAGGTAATAACAATGATATCATTCAGTCGAGTTTTGGCTATATCCGGATTTACTGTTTCCGGAGGCGCATATTCCTGAATATGGACGGCTTCACCATAAACATCAATAGCAGCAGCGTATTCAGGAATATCCTGATCATAAATCCGATAACATTGGATTTTTTCTTTTGCAATCCATGACTTGAGTTTTTTTAGGTTCTTTTTGAGTCGGTTTTTAAAAGACTGTGCTGCAATCTTAGTTTGATGGTTGAGGATAAGTCCGGATTGATTGATTGATAATTTTGTCTGGTGTTTATAAATATCAGCTTCAGTGACGTGGAAATTCAATAACCGACATTCAATCGGCCCGTTATACAATTGATATTTTTTATGGGCATGAATACCAATATTTTTACCCAATTCAATATTACCGGTCAGTATGGATAGTTTCCATTCCTGAAAATACTTTTTTACTAAATTGCCGATGCTGACATAGAGCTGACTGACTTCAGCCAATTCTCCAATTCTCTGTCCATAGGGGGGATTAATGACCATTAATCCTCCGATAGTATTTTGGTAAATCGGTCTGACATCGGATAAATCCTTTTTTTCAAAATGAACCAGACCTCTTAAATCTGCTCTTTCTAAGTTATTTATGGCATAACTGATCGATTTGGCACTGGCATCATATCCGATAATGCTGATCTTTTTCTCCAAACCATTTTGTTTTCTAAATTTAGCATTCAGGTAAAGTTTTTGCCATAATTTATCATCGTGATGGAGCCATCCTAAAAAACCATAATATTTTCGGTAAATTCCGGGAGCAATATCCGCAGAGATCAGAGCTGCTTCAATGGGTAGTGTTCCGGATCCACACATGGGATCTACAAACATACTCTGCTGATCTTTACTCAGGTCCTGCCAACCGGCTCTGTACAAAACAGCAGCTGCCAGGTTTTCTTTAAGGGGTGCCTGACTGCCTTCCAATCGATATCCCCGTCTATGAAGGCTCTCCCCCGATAAATCCAGATAGAGGGTGAAATTGTTATATTTATTGTATACATTGAGCCTGATATCCGGTTGAATCACTTGAACAGACGGTCGCTGCTGTAGCTTTTCATTAAAGAAATCAACAATGGCATCTTTGACACGTAACGCACCAAATTTTGTGTGCTTAATAACACCTTTGGTAGAAACAAAATCGACAGCGAGCGTTTTTTCAGGGGTTAGATGATTATCCCATTCAAAGGAATGCACATTTTCATATAATTCCTGTTCGTTTTCAGCGGTAAAAGTTTTAAGTTCCAACAACACTTTATTTGCTAATCGTGACCAAAGACAAATATGATAGGCCTGGGCCAGATTGCCTTCGAAGTAAACACCTCCCGGATTTTCTTTCAGATCAGAAATACCAAAAGATTCCAGCTCTTCTTTTAAAATAGAGACAATGCCCTTTGGTGCTGTGACAAATAAATTATACATATTTGAGGTAGAATATAAGGATTACTTGTTGGAAAACTATTGTTAATAATAAGATATTATGTTTAAGTTGCATCAAATTATCCTGTCAAACAATAAAAATCTAATCGTCCTTCTCCTTTTTTTTCTGGATGGAATTAATTTTTTTTCTTAAGGTATAAAAAAGTCGATATAGTAGCAATTCACTATAAATTTGGAATGGATAATGCCTTTAAAAAATATTTTTAAGAAAAAAAAGGTTCAAAAAAAGATTGACAGTAAAAAAATAGAAAAGAAAACCGAGCTATGTGACCTATTTCGTGAAGGTATCAATTTAAAAGAGAATTTTACGAAACGTCTAGTTTCAGAAGCACAAGAGGGTGCAAAGTTTTTTAATAAATATAATGAAACCCGGATTCAATTAGCTTTTCATTCGTTTGATCTGAGAATGAAAGAAGCACTTTATGAAATAATATTTCTGCTGCATGAAAATTATCCAGACTTAGCTACTCATCAATATCAATCACCGACTTATAAGGGGCAGGTGAAAGTCAGTGAATCATTAAAAATAATTAATTTATATGACGATAAGGCTCCATATGGCGTAAAAGGCATTGAAAGTTTATCCTTGTTATTTAAAGAAGACTTCGATGGATATATCGAAAAAACCTTTGGCAGGAAAATAAACTTAAATATGGATCAAAGTGAAAGACCCATTGATGGAATATATAGTATTGGGTCTATCGGAACCATAGGACATAAAAACATTGCTTCTGATTTGGATTTGGAAGTTCAATATGATCTGGAACCCTTTCTTTTTAACATAAAAGCCTGGGATGATGCTTTAATAACCGCTGCCATTCAAAAAGAGTGTTCAGATTTAATCAGCCGATATTGCTTTAAAAAATATAAGGGAGAAAATAAAACCCTTTCAGGAGACAAAAAAAAAAAATTAATACCTTCTTCCAAAAACGAATGGCTGACAACTACCCACTATTGTTCAAACACTTGATATCTAAAACGACAAATATTATAAAATTAATTGAAACTTCTCCTGAAAAGGCTAAGTTAAGATCACGTTTGATTAGAGAAATAATCAACTTAATGAAGCGAAATGCTCGTTTAGGGAAATCAGATGATATAAAGTCAAGAGAAAAGGTACTAAAGCAAAGAATTGAAAAAATCCAATCATATATTCAGGATAAGTTTCCTGATGCAGAAGTATATCTATTTCCATTTTCACTGCATGAATTCCGAAAAGGTCAGTTTGGCTCGACAACAGAATCTAAAGAATCTTCAGGTGGGGCCTATGAACTTATTTTGAATTATGAAACATTAATGCCCGGAATTTATTTTACACCAATTATTCCCAGCCATTTTCTCTTTCCTGATGATATTAATAATTCTGAAGAGCATTTTGATAAGCTAATTGAATACCTCCGCTTTGGTATGATTAGTATATATGATGATATGTCAGGTCGAGTTACTAATCAGGGGCCAACACCTGATTTGCAGCTTTCTTATGTTGCCCACCACTACTCAGCAGTTTATTGGGAAGCCTTTAAAGCCTCTTATGGTAATCTTCCGAAGGCAACGCTAAATTTATTACGGTTTGAAATTTTATTAGAGAAAAAAGCTGGAAAAACGATAATCCAATTAATTAAAAATCCTGGTTTGCTGGACAAATTGGCTTACTTAACGAAAAATATGGAAAAAGAATTTAAAACGGAAAAAATATTTTCACCCCAGGATGTGGTAAAATTAGAAAAAGAATTTCCTGATTTAGGATTTGATCCATGGTGGTTAAGATATAAAGTCTTAAAAATTGCTTATGGGGTTCCGCATATTATAGCAGGATTAGAGGTTTCTGATATGATTCAAATATCTAAAAATATCGATACTGCTTTTGCCCTTCATGTCCGCTTATCAGATGTGTTTAAAAAACCGGGTCAGAAACCCTTACTAAATTCTTTTCGTGATCAGGTCTTAACCAGGTTTTTAGATCAGGCCTTCCCTGAAAATTCAGATCGACGTAACAATATCGTCGCAACATTTATCGGTGATGTGGAAACAGTGAGCGAGTTTGAAAAGGATCTTAGGTGGATTTTTCAAACTTGTATTGATCGTGTTCACAAAAAAGTTGAAAAGGCTCAAGTTAAAACGAATAAAAAGACTTCGGACGAATACAATATCTGGTATCATTTTTATCAACAAAATTTTAAACCAAAGAACAATGTCATTCAAAG
>Ga0233437_1005033_pt1 | contig 14843 bp, 13 predicted proteins | sample SI_122_August201_FD_182714 | JGI IMG/M metagenome (GOLD analysis project Ga0233437, IMG submission 182714) | Seawater microbial communities from Saanich Inlet, British Columbia, Canada - SI_122_August2016_200_MG | ecosystem: Environmental > Aquatic > Marine > Inlet | place: Canada: British... | reverse complement strand
AAATTTAAAGAATGAAGACACTCACTAAAAAAAGATTTTATGGAACGGGTCGTCGCAAAAACTCTATCGCCCGACTATGGCTCACTCCTGGTGAAGGTGAATTTTCAGCCAATGGCAGAGACATGGAAACCTATTTCCCCAGAGAAACCCTCCGCATGATGATTATGCAACCTATGGATTCAACGGGTAATGTTGGTAAATTTAACATTATCGTTCGTGTTCATGGTGGTGGTCTTTCTGGTCAAGCAGGCGCTGTACGTCACGCTTTAGCAAGAGCCTTACTGCAACTTAATCAAGATTATAGAAAACCACTTAATCGTGGTGGCTTTTTAACTCGTGATTCACGTAAAGTGGAACGCAAAAAATACGGTCATCGTAAAGCCCGTAAGAAAAGCCAATACAGTAAACGTTAGAATCGGTTTCCGTTTATCGGTTATCGTTTATATCAATTTTCATTTTTCAAAACGCCTCAGTTATCTGGGGCGTTTTTTTATGCATTGAATATCCCACTAATGTCTCTTATATGTTTTAAATGAAGACAACCCACAAGAGACCAGCGACTAGCAACCAGCGACTAAAAGTAGCCATTATCGGTTCAGATAACAAAGCCAGCATCGCCCTCATTCAAAAACTCCTAAACCACCCACACACAGAACTCACCACCATCACGTCGCGTGAACATGCTAAAAAACGTCTCGATCATGTTTTTCCCTTTTTTCTAGGTGAATCAGATTTAGTTTTCTCTTCGCTAAACATTCATCAAATTGGCCGACAACATCAGGTTGTTTTTTTAAACCTACCTCCTGATCAATCTATGGAGATCGCTTTTAAACTGCGTGGTTATGGAGCAAAAATCATTGATCTCTCTCCAGCCTATCGTTTTCAAAATGTAAAAACCTATCAAAAACTTTTTGGTAAACATCAGGCAAAAAAACTTCTTAAAGAAGCCTGCTATGGTCTGACTGAAATTTTTTCTGAGGATATAAAAGAAGCTATGCTTGTTGCCATACCAGATGCCATGGCAACCAGCGTTATTCTCGCCCTGGCCCCCTTGTTACAAAATCAAATGATTGTGCCCACCTCCATTATTTGCAGCATCAAACAACAAAAAGGTAAGGCATGTTTATGTGGTCAAAAAACCACGCGCGTCAGAGCAGAAATAGAAGAAAAACTGGCTATGTTAGCGGGCAAAGACATTACCATCACTTTGGATACACAAGATATTTTGGTTGAGAATGGCCTTTTAAATACGGTTTATGTTCACCCCATTCGGAAGTGGAAAAACGAAAAACTCATTAAAACATACCGTACCTTCTACAAAAACAGCCCTTATATTCAGATTTTAGATGACACCCTCTCCTGCAAAATTGACCATGTCATGGGCACTGACCATATTCATGTGGGACTCAACTATGATGACCACTCTGAAAAACTCATCATCACCACAGCACTTGATAAACTCGGTAAAGGATCTGCGAGTGCAGCTGTGCAGTGTCTTAGTTTAATGATATAAAGACTTCTACTGCGTCTAGCCCTTCGACAAGCTCAGGGTCTAACGACGTCTGGCGTCTAGCGTCTAGCGTCTAGCGTTGGCATGGACTTTGTTTGTTTAGTTTTCTGGATATTTGCTAATCTCTGTGAGAGCCTCTTTATGCGTGGGGCAAAAGGTAAGGGCTTGGCACCTTAAGAACCTATCTCTCTCTCATAGAATTGCTTAAACTCTGCCTTACCTTCCATACCCAAATCAAAGACCAGCTTTTGATAGGTGCTGCCCTTGCGAAACATGTAATCCTCATCCCAGACGTCAAATTCTCCATGACGCTTTAAGTGGGCTTTATATTTTGCAGGATTAGAATAAACGCATTGGACATACGCTTTGGCTAACATTTTACGAAAACGTGGAGCTGCTGCTGGATTCAGTCTCAACTGAGAGTAAAGTTGGAAAATAGTTTGTGCGGCCTTAAATTGATTAGCTATTTTATTTATGGCTTCTTCAGTTTTTTCAGAAGGTGCCTGAACATTGGTTCTTGAAATCATACGAATCAGATTCTCTTCTTCTGGTGATCGAAGCTGCGTCAGCCAGACATAGAAATCTCTAAACTCCTCTTGTTGCGCGTCGGGCAAATCAGCCACTATAGTCAGTAGATCCGTATCTTTTATGGTAAATTTATGCCCATTATCCCAGAGCAATAGTACCGTATCCTTTAAATAACATTTATATTGGCAAGGGTTCGCCTGTAATGCCTTAACAAAAGCCTGTGCTGTTAACTGAGCAACCACTTTAGGAGACGTGACACTATCAAATAACGCACGATGCAAATGAAAAAGTGTGTATGCTGATTTATAGTGATTGGCTAATAAATCGAGCGCATTCATTATTTCTATCTGTGACGTCGACTCATTAGCATTTAAAACAAAATCAAAAAGAGCTGCCTCTAACTTCGATTTATCCATAAGATCACGATCAAAACGATCGTCAGGATCTAGGCATCGTGTACCAGAAGCTTCATGGTAACCTAGGGCTGCAAGTGTCTTTAAACAAACTGTTTTAGTATTAACATCTCTAGAATCAGCCTGTAGGAGTGCCTGTATTGTCCATTGCGCCTGTGCAGCCTGAATAATATTAGGGGTAAAACCAGCTAACAAACCTACCGCAGCAGAGCCTCCAAATAATAAACAATTTTGAATGGCTTCCGGTAGTTCGGCAGTCAAAGGATGTGAAAAAACAAAGGGGGCTGCCACAACAGCTGTAAAGACGCCTCCCAAAAATGTTTTGATAAAAGCATCATGAAGAGGTTTATCCTCTGGATGCTTAACAGGATCTCTAATGAGAAGTTCATTCCGCTTTATTGTCGGGTGTAGACTTAATTGCCGACACAAGTCTTTTCTGGGATCAGACCGATCAATAATAACTTTTTGCGCTGTCTCTCTGACCACAGTTTTTCCCATGCGTTGCATGACAGGTCCTATAAAAGGCATACTCTGCAACTTGACTGTTGCCCCCACACCACCGATAAATGTCATAAAAAACTCCTCAGTCTAATTTAAATGTTCTTGCACCTTTCCAGTGCAATATTTACCTCATCTAGAAAAGATCTATGATCTGCTAACATTTTTGCCGTAGGGCTTTTAGGATGCACATCCCCAAACATTTTTAGTCGTTCAGCCTCAACGCCACTAATAGTTGTTAATCCTCGAATGAATGTTGAATTTGGAAATGCCTGTACTAAACGTACGGGCAAAATACGCAAATATATGGGAATACGTTCTTCACTAATAATTGTCTTCATCAAATCTGAAAATGCAGAATTATCTTTCCACGTAACACGAACGCCGCTCGTACAAATAATAGTTAACATGGTTTCAAAAACAGCATCATCACCAGCGACCCTCAGTTCAGGTTCCTGATAGCGCAAGACTAGTGTGTTCATCACCCTCATGATAACATCATTGATCACAACAAATCGCTCAGTCTTACTCATGGTATCATACCACGCTTTCATGATGATACCTGCAGCGTCTAAACGTCTTTGTGTTAAATACAAGGCCTTACCTATTAGAGGATATCCTTCTATACTACTAACGAAAACGTCCATCATAGCCTGATATTGTTTAGAAGATGCAAAATCTGCATAAACAAGCGCCTTTAAAGGATTGCTCTTAAAATGATCCGTTGGAAACCTCTTACCCAAGGCATGATGCTCTAAAGCACTGTGCAAAGGATACAAATCCCAATCATCTTGAGCCTTCTTAGCAATATCACCCACAACCATATGGTCTAAAGCTTCTGTAAACCCTAATAAGTTTACGAGTGAACTCAAAGAATCTGGATGCATATCATCAATAAGCCCTTTGTAAGCCATGCGTACAGACGCATCAACATCGTCTTCAGACTCAACCTTGTCCACAAATCTTTCCAAAGCTTCGCGGGCTATGGGATGGCTTTTTAATTTACCTAAACGATGAGCCGCATACACACGCGTTTTAAGATTATCAGTGACGTTTAACAAATTCACATAGGCTTGAATATCCTGTTCCCGTAAACCAACAGCCATGCAAAGATCTGTGATGAGCACCTGATCTATACTAGCACCAGCTCGAATGAGGCTATCAGCCTTATTGCCGACCAGGTGTCCTTTAAAATGAAAACCACGCAAATCATGTTTTTCATCGAGCATAAAACTCACATAGGCTTTTTTAAAAAAACCAGAAGCGCCCTCAGGATCACTCTCATCCGTGCAATGCGTTTGCAGAAAATCAAAAAACGCTTGTTTTCCTTCCTCACCAAATGACGCTAATAAATACATCCAATTGAGTAGCTCATTTTTCGGAAGCAGTAATAACTCTTCAGCAGACATTGCCTCAAAAACTTTTAGCCGCTCCAAACAAAACGCCATTTTTTCTTTATCAGAACCTGTTTTCCGTGCATGCCCTACAAACTCTTTACAACCTTCAAACCAACCATGCCCATCTTTATTGTTAGCCATAAACACACATGTCTCACAAAAATTATAAAAAGCTATGCGATCTTCCTCATTAAACTCTTGAGCCATGGAATAAATCACATTTCTGTCATGATCAAAAGTTGTATTAGATGGGGACAAGTCTTCCATTTGACGATTGACGAAGTCATAATACTTATGAGGCTTAGCCCGGAACACCTTGAATATAGATAAAGCTACTTTTTGCCTTAGTTGATTTCCCACTTTCTTGTAATGTTCTGCGATAGGCTGTGGTTGCAGATTAGAATCCGCTTTAGGATCATGTAGCAGCATACAATACAAGTGATAAAGCGTATAAGCTGATTCAAAATGATTAGCGAGTAGATCAAGGGCGTTGTCTATTTGATGCTCTGGTGTTTTCGAAGTAGCCTTTAATAAGAAATCAAAAAGAGCTGTTTCTAATTTAGATTGTTTTAATAGGCGTCTATTAAATAGGGCATCAATCTCTACATCTCTTGTTTGTGAAGCGCCATAATAACCTAAAGCTGCTAGCGCCCTAAAACGATCAGCCCCTGTATTAAAATCTTGAGCAGCTCCTTCAATAAGAGCTCGAATGTTTCCCTGTGCTTGCGCAGCAATAGCAAGTGCTGGTAACAAACTAACGCTAACGCCGGAAAGAAGCGTAACACCTATTGTAACAGCTGTTTTGGCTACTATAGGTAATTCTTTTAAGCTCGGTTCCAACAGAACAGCAGGCAAGCTAACAGTCAAACCTGCAGCAGCTCCTGCCATAAATAAACCCGGCATTGTTCTGGCATGATCACTTGGTCTATGATGTACATCATACATGCCCTCTTTATGAAAGATCTCTAAAGTATCCCTAAGCTCTCTTGCTGTTTCTTCTGGTTCAAAACCCTTCGCTTTTTCAGACCAGGTTTTTAAGCCACCATCAGCCATACGCTGCATCCATGGCCCAACAATAGGCATATTAGGCAAACTAACTGTTGCCCCCACACCACCGATAAAAGTCATAAGACCTCCAATTTTCGATGCCATCAGGCATCGGAAATTGCCGCGGCGTAGCTCCATTTATGGAACGAAGCCGGGCAATTCAATTGCTAACCACTTAATATTACTGCGTTTTATGTATTTTGGATTACAGAACACCCTATATACCCTGTTTTCCTAATACTACTTTCGCTCTGATCTACTAAAAGTTGCTAAGTATTTTAAAAAATAGCTGTTATAATATAAGGCAAGATGGAAGAAGACAAACTCTTACAAGCACCCATCATTGAGGCTCATTATCAGCAAATTCGACGCTATGAAGAGCTCATTGAACGCTATAAGGCAGGGCCACAAAGTCTGCACTTTGTTTCCCAATATTCTCAACTCACACGATTTTTACAATTTTTAAAAATTGGCCTTATTGAAAATAAAAAAATTCTCGATCTTGGTTGTGGCTTAGGTGATTTTTTTAAGTTTCTGCAAGAACAAGGCATCACCACCCATTACACTGGCTATGATATTGTTTCTCATTTTGTGGGGCACTGCCTCAAAACATATCCTGAGGCTCATTTTGAAGAACGGGATATTTTATTTTCTAAACCTGCTGCTAAATTTGATTATATATTTGCCAGTGGTATTTTCGCCCACACAAACCAACCATCATTTGAAGAAATTGTAACACTGGCTTTTGACATGTGTGAACAGGGTTTTGCCTTTAATATGTTTGAAACCACGCAACCTGATTTCTTTCACATAACCCAAGAAGAAGTGCTATTTTTCTGCAATCGCCTGAATCCGAGAAAACGTGTACTTGTTGAAGAGTATTTACCAGGGGACTATACCATCATTCTTTACAAATAGAACAATAATAAACTTGAAAGAGACGCTTTAATGCATCTCGACTTTGCCATCAGCGGTCATGATGGGCACGTGACTCATCCATTCGATTTTTTTCCACCAAGATTCATTTTCAGCATACCACTTAATGGTTTGTTCCAAACCTTCTTTAAAGCTTCTTCCAGGGGTCACGCCTAAGACTTCAGCCGCTTTATTGGTTGAGGAAACATGATGCTGTACTTGGCCTAATCGATCACCAATCTTATTTATCAAATTTTTTGGCTTATTGAGAATATCAGTTACCATTTCTGCAATATCGAGAACACTGAAAACTTCTCCCGATCCCAAATTGAAAACCTCGCCTTTGATTTTATCAATATCTGCTAAAATGACCTTTTCAAGACGCTCACACGTATCTTCTACATACAACCAATCACGTCTAGCCTCACCTGTACCATGAACCGTAAGGGTTTCATTCTTTAAAGCCGCAGTAATGAAACGAGGGATCACTTTTTCAAGGTGTTGATAAGGTCCATACTGATTAAATGGTCGTATAATGGTTGCGGGAATATCATAAGTTTGAATAAATGAGTATACGAGACGGTCTGCACCACATTTTGCCGAGGCATAGGGTGACTTTGGGTTGAGAGGATGTTCTTCATCCATGGGTTCATAATCTGCTGATCCATAAACCTCAGATGTAGATATATGAACAAATTTTTCGATGGTTTTCTTATTCTTCACAACAGCTGTAGAAACGGTTTGTGTTCCCAAAACATCTGTGACGTAAAAAATGTGATTATCATAAATGGAACGAGCCACATGAGACTCTGCTGCAAAATGCACAACAATGTTTGAACGAGCAACAAGACTATTAATCAACTCACCATTACACACATTTCCAAACCAAAACTCAAAACGCTTTGTATCTTCGCGAATAAATAGAGGGATGTTTTCGGTATTGCCTGCATAACCAAGGTTATCTATCACAATGATCTTATACTCAGGATGATTTTTGTACCAATATTTTACAAAATTACTGCCAATAAAACCGGCGCCGCCTGTAATAAAAATTGTCTTCATGTTTTGAACCCCTATTTTGATTATTTAAAATATTTTATGCGATCATTTTACTTATATCAACTAATAAAAGAAATTTATTTAGTGACAAGAAAGCTCTAATACATTAAAATTTATAAAGTTTTTTTATACTACTAACATCAAACAGCGTTAAAACCCATGATAAAAATTTCAGTTATTATTCCTTTATATAATGAAGAAGATAATCTGCAGGAGATGTACACTCGCTTGACTTCTGTGCTCAAAAAAAGAGGATCTTCCTATGAAATCATTTTTGTTGATGATGGCAGCACGGATAAGTCATATGATACGTTAGCAACGTATCAGGAGAAAGATCCTTATGTAAAAGTCATTCAACTTTCCCGTAACTTTGGCCAGCCAGCAGCCATTGCAGCCGGTCTTGGTTTCTGCGAAGGGGAATACACTGTTGTTCTCGATGCTGATTTACAAAATCCTCCTGAAGAAATTCCCAAGCTCTTGGATGAAATAGAAAGCAAAGACTACGACATCGTTTATGGTGTACGCAAAAACCGAAAAGACACATTTTTCAGACGATTCTCTTCAAATTTTCTCTATTGGTACATGACAAAAATTTTTCACATTAAACTGCCACGAGATATTAGCGCTTTCCGTGTGATGAATCGCAACATGGTTGATTTTTTCAATCACCTGCCTGAAAAAACACGCTTGTATGGCGCCCTTTCATCCTGGAAAACTAATAATTATAAATGCCTAGAAGTAAAACATGCCACACGTTTTAAAGGAAAATCAAAATACAGTTTCTTTAAATTGTTTAGAAGAACAACTGATTTAGCGGTTGCTTTTTCACTCTTACCATTAAGATGGATTGGCTTTACCGGCGTTCTTGTTGCCCTTGGCAGCATAGGATTTGCTTTGTATTTTCTCATTCAAAGACTATTATACGGCTTTGTCATTCCTGGTTTTTCATCTATCATTATATCTCTCATGTTTTTCTCAGGTGTGCAGCTTATTTCCTTGAGCATTATTGGCGAATATATTGGACGTATCTATACGCAAGTTCAAGACAGGCCAATGTTTATCATTGATAAACTGCTTGGTTTTTCTAGCGATTTACATAAAGGAGTCTCCGATTAAAAAACTTCTTATTGTTGGCGCGGGAATCTTTCAGGTGAGTGGCATTCAAAAAGCTCTTTCCTTAGGTCATCACGTCATCACGATTGATAAAGACCCCAAAGCGCCTGGTTTTGCCTTGGCACAAGATCATGAATGTGTTTCAACCATTGATCACGATAAGGCCTTAATGGTTGCCCAAAAGCACAGCATTAATGGCGTCATGACGCTCTCAACAGAAGTCGCTGTCCCCACAGTCGCTCATATTGCCTCTTCTTTGAATCTTCCCGGCATGGGCCCACAAACAGCCTTAAATGCCACCAACAAACTCCTCATGTCGCAATGTTTTGAAAAAAACAATGTGCCAAGCCCAAAGTTCACAGCCATCAACTCAATAGCCGACATAGAACAAGGCATAAAACACACAGGCTTACCAGCCATTTTAAAAATTTTGAGTAGCTCAGGCTCTCGTGGCGCCTTTAAAATAAATTCAAAAGAGGCTATTCAAAAAGCTTATGAATACTCCCTGAGTTTTTCTCATTCACACACATTAATTCTTCAAGAATTCTTACAAGGCACAGAAGTTGGTGGCGAAGCTTTTCTCCATAATAAAGAACTAAAATTTTGTTTTATAACAAACAAAACAATCACAGGGTCACCACACTATGTCCCACTGGGCCATTCTCTCCCCTGCAAGCACAACCCTGATCTCATCACAAAAATCCAAGAACAGGTTCATCAAGCGGCACTGGCTGTTGGCATCATCAATGGTCCTGTTAACTTTGACATCATGCTCACAGATCAAGGGCCCAAAGTCATTGAAATTGGCGCGCGACTTGGTGGCACGTGTTTACCCGCTGTTGTCTACCACCATTCTGGCATTGATTCTATTGCCGCAGCCATGGCACAAGCCCTGAATGAAGACCCAACAAGCTACCTTAAAAAAGACAAAGAACAACCTGTTGCCGCTTATCTCATGACTTCACCAAAAGCAGGCTCCTTAGAAACATTTTCTATACCTCAAGACGTTCACAATCACCCTGAAGTAATAGAATATCATGTCGATAAGATAAAAGGAGACCTTATTACAGAGTTCACCTGTGGTGCTGACCGTATTGGACACATTATTTGCAAAGGAAAATCCTGGGAGGATGCTGAAAAACTAGCCCAGGACATAACACATAGTTTTAAATTTCAAATTAGGTAAACACTGAAATGAGAAAATTATACATTAGCCAACCACGCAATCTATTTTGGGAAAAATACTGGAAAAAAGCTGTAGAAGATGCTGATAGCATTCAAGACACGAATCAATACCCTCTTCATTTAGTAAGCAAATACATAGATAACAATAGTAGAATCGTTGAGCTGGGTTGTGGTTTAGGGCGCGTGCTCAAACATTATCATCATCAGGGCATACACATTGAAGGCCTAGAATATGATAAGTACTGTGTCGATAAATTACAGCAAGAAAACAGTGCCTATCGGGTTATAGAGGGCAATATTATATCTCTACCCTATGCTGATAAAAGTTTTACCATTGCCATGGCTTTTGGTGTTCTCGGTCATCTTGAAAAGGATATGGACAAGGCTTTTTCTGAAGTCAACCGCATCTTAGAGCCAGATGGCATTTTGGCTGGAAGCTTGTGCTGTCATAATTTAGGACGTTTTATTTTTGGACTCATCGCCAAAATTAAAATTTTACTTAAACGAAGTGAAAAACATTTTTACACACACCTTTTTAGCAAAAAAGAAATTAAGAACATGCTTTCTGATCATGGGTTTGAGCTTAAGGAACTGGCCCCTATTCTCTCTCCTGAGGTCTTGTATAATTATTTTCCCTTTTTACGAGGGCGCAAGGTAGATTTTTCCCAAAAACAAAAAAGATCGAGTCATGCCTATTATCCCTTAAACTTTGTTGGTAAAGGCGTTTACTTTATCATCAAAAAATTAATGCCCTACCAATATACATTTGCCTATAGTTTTATTGCTGTTAAAATGAAGGACAAAACATGATTAACTTACTCATCACCAGTGTTAACTGGAGAAGCCAAATCCTCAAAGACATCAAAGAAGGCATAAAAAACATCCATAAAAACAACAAGATCATTACTGTTGAAATGGATTCTTTAGCATCAGGTATTTATTTTGCTGATGCCAACTATATGCTCCCTGCCTATTCTGATGACAATTATTTAAAAGAACTCGAAAAAGTCTGTAAACAAGAAGGCATTAACTATATTTTACCGCAAACTGATAGAGACTGTAATTTCATGGCATCTCATAAGACTATCATCGAATCTTGGGGACTCACACTACTCATGCCTAATGACGATGTGGTGACTTTATTAAACGACAAATTTCAGGCACAAGCTTTTTTTGAAAAACAAGGTTTCTTAATTCCTAAAAGCTATCCTCAAGACCAATGGCAGACCATTAGTAATTTCCCTGTCATTATCAAACCAAGAAATGATTCTGGTTCAGCTCATGTCTATATCGCGCATGACCAAGAAGAACTCACGGCTTTACTGAAACGCGTTCCAGAACCGGTTGTCGAGGCATACATTGATGGTGTCGAATACACTGTTGACGGTGTCACCAACGCTGATGGGTCCTTGATAGGACTGGTGCCACGCAAACGTCTTATGGTGAAAGCAGGCATATCGATTAAAGGCGTAACTGTTAATCACCCGGACATCCTCGCCTTAAGCAAAAAAATTACTCAATGTGTAAAGTTGAAAGGTTTCTTTTGCATCCAATTCATTGAACATGATGACAAGCTGTATCTGATCGAAGTAAATAGTAGAATTGGAAGCGGTTTTGTATTAAGCTCACAGGCAGGCTTAGATATATCAGCTATCTTTTCTGCATATGAAAAGAAAACCAATTTAACTTATCCTGACGGTTTTTTTGAAGAAAACATGTATATGATGCAATATCTTTGCCCTGTAATCAAAAAGCAGAATGAATTATTATGATTAAAATCATTGGTTTTGACATAGATGACACCCTTATTTCAAAAAGATTATTCAGCTACTATTGTTTTAAATACATCGCTCCAAGCATAGCCCTTAAAACAAAGAAAAATAAAAACGACATTCTCATCTCTTTTATGAAAGAGTTTGATGAACTCAACCGCACAGACACCATTGGCACTGTCTTACGCCATTACAACATCTATTCAAAAACGCTGTTGCCTAAATTGATTCAACAATACCGTAAGGCTAATGCTAAAAAAGCCGTTTATCCTGATACGATTAAAGCTTTAACCACTCTCAAAAAACAAGGCTACATGCTTGTGGCTATTACCGATGGCAAAAGCACAGCCCAAAAACAAAAACTCATTCAAACAGGTTTACAAAAGTATTTTGATCACATCATTGTAACTGATGGATCAGCAAAAAATAAAAAGAAACCCGCTATGGATGCTTTTCTAAAGGTTTTTAACAAATATCATATTCAGCCAAACGAATTTCTCTACATTGGCGACAACCCGTACCGAGACTTTGTTAACCTTAAAACAAGCGGTGCCAGCACAATCAGATTAAAAAGAGCTGATGGCCAATTTAAAGACATCACGTTATCAAAAAAATATGAAGCACATACCTGTCTTTTTGATTTAGAGACAATTGTTAAAATTGTAGAGAAGCTTAGAGGAGAAAAATAATGATCACAAAAGCTAAAGCCGTATTTAAATATTTTCTAAAAATTAAATTTCCCATGAAAGTGGCTCACTACATAACCTATCGTTGCAACCTCAAGTGTGACATGTGTGGTCGACGCGCTATTGAATCAGAACAAGAAATCAGTACAGAACAAGCCATTCAACTACAAAAAGACTTTAGAAAAAAAGGCACCATTATTTGGTCATTTTCAGGTGGTGAGTGCCTTGTACGCAAAGATATTATCGACCTATCAGCTTCTGTCAAAAATCTTGGCATGGACTTGATCGTTGTTACCAACGGCATTCTTCTCCCTAAAAAACAAGAAATTCTTGAATATGCTGATGTTATTAATGTGAGCATTGATGGCAATCAAGAGTCTCATGAAAAACTCAGAGGACCTAACAGTTATACCAAGGCTTTAGAAGCACTCGAAATCATCAAAAACTCAAAGAAAAAAAGGCTCAAAAAAGTCATCAACGCGATTCTCAACAATGAAACCATTAATAAAGAATACTTAGAGCACATGCTCACAGTGGCAAAAGAATACAATTGCCAACTGGGCTTTAACCCCATCATCGTTCATCGTTCAGATTTAACAGACAACATTGAAAAAACATACATGCCCACATACGAACAATTCAGAGCTTTTGGCAAATGGCTTGAAGAAAAGAAAAGTTCTAAAGACGCTGTCTACTTCATGGATAGTCCTGAGTTTTTTAAAGCCATTGGGCAGTATCCTTCTAAACCAAATCGCATTAAATGCTATGCAGGCATGTATCAATGCAGCATTGATCCCTTTGGCAAAACTCTTCCTTGTTCAGATTTCTTTGATTATGAAAACAGTTATGAAGAAAAAGGGCTTAAATGGGGGTGTGGTACTGAAGGGTTTGATAATCTTAAAGTCCCTAACTGTCCTTATCCCTTTTGTTGTACCGCAAAGAAAAACTTCTTCTATGATAATCCCAGTCTCATCTTAAAGGAATATGTTTTAAGAAAAACACCTAAAAACAACTAATCATTTTGCCGTTTTTTTCATGTTTTTTAACGTATAGATTCCACCACCTATAAAACCTAATATAAGTAGTCGTGAAAACGTCAGAATGGATAGCGACAAGATTAATGTATCATCAACGCCAAGCTGCGAAAAGAAATACAAGAAACCCGTTTCTCTGACCCCCATCCCACAAACAGAAACAGGTACTAGAGACATCAATATGATGAGGGACATAAACAAAATAAATATGGGAAATGGCACGGTCATGCCCAGTGCTAATGAGAACAAATAAATAATAAGAATGCCCCCACCTTGAATAATTCCTGATAATAAAAATGTTTGGATAAACAACGCACGACTTTTGGATATAACAGAAAAACTTTGCCATACATTAATTAATTTCTGGGCAACACCTTTAATATGTTTATATTTAAATAGCTTCTCCCAAGCCTTTTCTGGTGGTTTAATAAACATAAACACACACATGAGAACAAATATGGCTGTAACAAAATAAAGATATTTATGAAACACTGGAGCCAAATGAGTTAAGTGTGTATAGGATATCAGCATACTGATAAAAATAAGCGAAAATACGCCCATGTATCTTTCTAATATAATAGAAGAGACAATTTCTGTTTTCTTGGATGTTGTGGAAGAAATCTCCCAGTAACGCATGACATCGCCCCCCATTGTGGTGGGCATGAAAAAATTAAAGAAATGACCAATATAATTAACTTTTAGTAACGTCCTAAAAGAGGTTGTAATATGTAATTTCTTGAGAATAAACTGCCAACGAAACACATGAGCCAAAACCAATATCTGATCGGATAAATACCCAATGCAGACGAGCCACAAAGCTGTTTTACTAAATGTTGTCACCAGAGACTGAAAATCAACCCTGCTAAAAGCAAAATACAATAAGCATAAACTAATAATGAGTTTAATGATTTGAGATGATAATTTTTGTTTCAACAGCGTCAGAAACTTCAATCAAGAACCCCCTAACAAATTTCTTTTAACTATCTTTATAAACGTTTTGATTTGAGAATAGGACAACAAGAACGTTAATAAAGAAAAGAAGCGTCGTGGGTAAAGATAAAACTTAATATAAGCTTTTCGTTGTAATGACTTAAGCTGCGTAAAAGGAACAGTGTATTTGAAATGTGAATCACGATAAAAATCAAAATTGTCCCAATTGAGCTTTTCTCTAACCTCATTATTAACAAAGCAGGAATAGAGTTCACTACCTGGAAGAGGTTGAAAAATAGCAAAAGAGGCGCTGTCGAGATCTGATTGATAACTGTAATCGAGTGTCATTTTAATATCTTCTAGCTCCTCAGTGGGGAACCCAATAATAAAAAAACCATGGGTTCTAATACCGCATTTTCTCATGACTTTAATGTTATCTTTTAATTTATCGAGATTAACTTTTTTATGGATGAGCTTTAAAATCTTTTGCGAGGCTGTTTCAATACCCAAACGGACCATATAGCAGCCACTTTTTTTCATGAGTTTAATGAGTTCCTCTTCTAAGGAATCAGAGCAAGCCGCGCAAGACCAATAAATTTTAATGTTATTTTCTATGATGGCTTCACACAGGGCATAGAGATGCTTTTTGCTAAAGGCCATATCACTATCTGTAAATTGTATTTCCTGAATTTGATAATCGTTGATGAGTAATTTTATCTCATCAACAACTTTTTGCGGATCTCTTAAACGCACTTT
>Ga0233437_1005032_pt1 | contig 14854 bp, 11 predicted proteins | sample SI_122_August201_FD_182714 | JGI IMG/M metagenome (GOLD analysis project Ga0233437, IMG submission 182714) | Seawater microbial communities from Saanich Inlet, British Columbia, Canada - SI_122_August2016_200_MG | ecosystem: Environmental > Aquatic > Marine > Inlet | place: Canada: British... | reverse complement strand
GTGTTCAGATTTTTCTTTTAAAAAATGCTGACTGGGGTTCGTGACCTCAATAAGTCCTTTGGTGGTCATTTCAAAAACACCAATTTCATTTGTAGAACCATAACGATTTTTGATGGTGCGTAAAATGCGAAATTGTCCTGTGTTTTCTCCTTCAAAATAGAGAACTGAATCCACCATATGTTCTAAAATGCGGGGGCCTGCAATGGCGCCTTCTTTGGTGACATGACCAATGAGTATGGTGGTGGTTCCTGTTGTTTTTGAGTAATAGAGCAGCTTTGCGGCCGATTCTCTGACTTGTGAAATGGAGCCAGGAGCGGATTCTAGGTGAGGGAGATACACTGTTTGGATGGAGTCAATGACCAGAACTTGTGGTTTGAGTTTTTCAACATGTTTTAAGATGCGATCGAGGGAATTTTCAGCCACTATAGTCAGATTTGATTGCACACCAAGTCTTTCAGCTCTGAGTTTGATTTGTTCTTTGGATTCTTCACCAGTGACATACAGAACTGAAATTTGATTGAGGGCCAAATGATCAAGTGTTTGGAGAATGAGGGTTGATTTTCCAATGCCCGGATCGCCACCAAATAATATAAGAGAACCAGGAACAAGACCACCACCTAAAGTACGGTCGAGTTCTGATATTTTTGTTTCATAGCGTTGTGTCTTATCGAGTGATATCTCATCAAGAGTGACAGGGTGATCTGATTTTAGAGTGATGAAACCTTGTTTTTCACGTGTGTCTTTGGCTTTTGATGTGGTTTCTTCAATAAAAGAATTCCACTCGTCACAACCGGGACACTTACCCATCCATTTGGCTGTTTCATACCCACATTGCTTACAGAAAAAAGTCGATTTTTGTTTCATAAAAAAAGGGTCGCTGGTTCGCAGGGTCGCAGGGTCGCAGGGTCGATGGAACTATCCTTCGACACTATGTTCCAGCAAAATGATTGGTAATTATCTTACTGGAAAAAAGCAAGGAATTCCAAAAGGTGCGTCTCTATTTATCCTGAGTTTATCGAAGGACTTTTGCCGAAAACCTTCGATTTCACTCAGGTCAAGAAGGTACAACCACATTTTTCTATCGGGGTTAACCTTAATATTAAGCCACAAGGTGATTAATATAAACATATGAAAATCAATGAGATAGAGTTATTAATTCCTGCTTAAAAATAACGAATTTTTTTGTGAAAAAAAATAGCAACTTTTCTAAGAAAGAATGGATATATGAGTCATAAGCCAATAGTGAGATTATGGGCATAATCTACTAACATAAAGGGTAACTCTCATGAGTCATACAATTCATTCTTTACAAGAAGTCTTTGGGACTGTTGTATCTGCTTATCAACAGAATCAATCTGATGAACCAGAGGTAGAAGAAACAAGTGATGAACAAATTACAAAACAGGTGGGTGACATTGCCTTAGAGACAGAAGAGGAAGATGAAGCCTGGCTCGATGAAGATGTTGATTGGATTGGCGATATTCCTATTGGTTATGAATTTCCGACATTCACTCATGCCACTGGCCACGTGTATGCTGATCGATATTCTTTAACGCTATATTTTGATAAACCCATTACAGAAGACATTATGCCAAAAGCGTATGATCGTCTATTTGCTCGAAGCTACGGCGATTTGGTGACGGTTTTTTTGCCTTTTTTGCAAAAACCAGAAGAACCAAGGACAGAGGCGTTAAGTGGTGTTGATGGGTTTGTAAATTATCGCCTTTATCAGCCAAAAAATGAGATTTATGATGCACGTTTTGGTGAGATGGGTGCTATGTTAGATTTTCATTTTGCTAATGATTGGTTTACCGCGGGAGGCGTCACACTCGCTTTAGATCGTTCTACATGTCAGTCTATAACCCTGTCTGGAAAGTCAGAAAGTACTGCGACAAGTTCACGATATATGGGATTACAAAAAGAAGATTTTTGTGATGTTTGTCCCGCTCAAGAGAGAGTCGAAAAACCTGTTGTGCGGACTGAGGCAAGTTTTAATCCTGAGACAGACTATCTTGTGGAGGGCATAGAGGTTGATGGTCGCTCTATTGTCATTCGAACAAGCCATCCTAATCTTGAGGTAAGACATGAAGTCCCCTATACTGACCCGCTCATGGAAGGACTTACAGAGTGGCAGGGGCAGTATGAAATTGAGCGCAAAGCTGAGACAGGTATTTCTTTTACAACAAATATTGAAGGACATAAGAATCTTGATGATCAGGCAAGATATGCTTTTCCCGTAGATAGACCTGTGCGCAAGGAACGACATATCTGGTTGAAACTTACTAATGGGGCTTGGCTAGCAGACACCTTTGCGATCAACACAGCATCAGCAAATCATGATTTTATTGAAAGGGTGGAATATATCTCGAGCCCAGGTTCAAAGGAAGTGATTGTAAAAGTTTATCTTCCGCATCATACATTGACCCATGATGATCCCATCATACTAGATGGAGACATGCATTTTAACATTTTCGAGTCTGAAAAATAATTCAAAACAGGCGTCTCTATTTATCCTGAGTTTATCGAAGGACTTGTGCAAGAAGGTACCACCACATTTTCTTGTCTTCATGGCTCGTAAGAAATATAGCATGGTCATGAACAAAAATATTCCCATCACAACTCAAGGGCAGGGGCTTTATGAATTTACAGATAAAGTGAATTCATTAGTTTCACAATTAGATGTTAAGTCTGGAATTTGTAACCTGTTTTTACAGCACACGTCAGCAGGACTCATCATCCAAGAGAACGCAGATCCTTCCGCAAAAAAAGATTTGGAGACATGGCTGGCTCGTTTGGTAAAAGAAAATGATCCTCTCTATACACACATTTTTGAAGGGGCAGATGATATGCCCTCGCACATCAAATCTGTTCTTACGGGCAACACGCTCACAATTCCCATTATTGATGGACAGCTAGCTTTAGGCACTTGGCAAGGGATTTATCTGTGGGAATTTCGCAGCAGGGCACAAAAAAGAAATGTGATTGTATCAATTCTATAAGGTATAACAGCTATTACAACATATAATGTCACTATTTTGGGGGTATACATTTTATTTTAATAGTCCATAATGTTTGGTCTATGTCCACAATAAGCCCATTACCAAAACAAATACCTTTAGCCACACCAAATACGACACCCATCACCTTAACCTTACCGCAATCTGGAAGAGACTTTTTGAATCCCATGAGGAAATATGATTCTGTATTCTTGCCAGTTGATGAGTGGCAACCTTCTGAATGGCAATTTTATACCAGTACACACTTATATCATGGACACTATTTAGGTGGTTTTTTTAATGGGGGGGTCCATGTAGACGGTCTGGCGGATAATGGGGATGGTACCTACACATTATCCGCCGGCGGTCTCTCTACCGCTAAAGGAAAAACACCTTTTGAGTTTGGTGTGCATTATTCACGTAAACGCGTTGATAATGATAAACCAGGTGTTTTTCACTCCTTTGGTCCTAGTTTTAATGCTGGCTTTACCTTACAACGCATGTCTTTTACAGACTATGCTTGGCTGTTAGTTCTTGATGATAGCCAGCTTCGTGAAGCTCTTGGTGACGCTTATGATGGCGTGACAAATAGTTTAAACCAGGAATTTCCAGATCCAAATTCCATTGGGACATACGATGATGCTTTGAATTATTTAGATGAGCTCAGTGACTGGGCGAATTCAACACAATCAGGACTCTCAGGACTTGATGATGTGATTCGTTCTGCCTTCACAGATTACAATGTTGGTGATGATTATGATGCCAACATTCAGAAAAGCTCACCATTTTCTGTACAAACCTGTCGTTTTGATGCTGACCTCTGTTTAGAACAATCCGTTTGGGATTACACACGACGTTTCAATTTCTTTAATAGTGGACGTGTTTGTCTGCGTGGTTCTGCCATGGTTTTTTCTCATCCTGATTTTGAAAACAAATTGTTTTTAGGCATAGGGCCTCATGCTGAGTGGGATTTGTTAAGCTATCATCACAAACCTGTGCAGCCGTCAGCCCACAAAGATGAACCAAACCTGGACTTTGTGCCACCTGTTTTTACACTATCTCTGTTTGCCTATGCAGATGCACAATATTTTAATGGTTTTGATTTTCAAGATGGTTTTTCAAAACAAAATCGCTTTGTAACAGGTAGCCTTGGCTTAGGTATTCGGGGAACATTGCCCTCATTTCGACGTTACCGCGATCCCGCCCAACATCGCCGTGATGTAGCTGATGCCTTTCGGTCACTCCCTGATCGTGCTCCCTATGTGGATATGAATGATATGCCATTTTAGACGCTCCTTAGAGGAATTAACCGTGAGCGAGCTTTACGAGCTCAACTGAGGGCGATAGTGATTTAAAAACACAAAGCGAAAACGTGGAGTTTTGTGTCTAATTACACAATTGTAAATTGATAAAATATGCTTTGTTTGCTTTATAGCAACCATGACCACTTCCACCAACTACGAATGGCTTAAAACTGCTGATGGCAGTTATACGGTTTATCGTAAAGATCTTGATGAAATCTATCACTCACGAGCTGGTGCTTTGTCTGAATGTGAGCACGTGTATCTTCAGCCCTTTATTGAGCATTCAAAAAACAATCCCCAAAAAACATGGCGCGTTCTTGATGTGGGTTTTGGTTTGGGGCTGAATTGGTTATGTTATGTTTCTTATTTCTTAGACAATATGCCGGGCTCTCAACTGGAGATTTGTTCTATTGAAAATGATGTCGCTGTTTTGGACTTAGTGCCGGAAGAAAGTAAACAACAAAATCTCTTAGAATCGTTCAAACAATTTAGTATTGTGGAAAAAGATAACATCAAAGCCAGGCTCATTATTGAAAATCTTGAAGATGCTCTAGATGAATTTGTCATGAGGAAAATCAAATTTGATGTGATTCTTCATGATCCTTTTGCCCCTAAAAAAAACCCTGAGTGTTGGACGAAAACGGTGTTTAAAAAATTCGCTGCCTGTGCTGAACCAGGAGCATTGCTGAACACTTATTCTGTTGCCAAGTCTGTGTGTTCAGACCTACAGGAGGCTGGTTTTGTTATTGAGAAAAGACCAGGCTTTGGCACAAAGCGTGAGCACTTAGTTGCGTTTTATCAAAAGAAAGGCTAATCAAGCTGTGTCTGAGACCTTAAGGGCGATGACACATTAAGCGCGATAGTAACATAGAAACACAAGGCGGACCGAGCCTTGTGTCGATTTAAGCTGTGTCTGAGACCTTAAGGGCGATGACACATTAAGCGCGATAGTAACATAGAAACACAAGGCGGACTGAGCCTTGTGTCGATTAATAAAATGAATACTGGACTCGTATTTACATCAAATAAACAAAGCCCTGTATATTCTGATTTAAAAGACAAGCTTACCATGACAATGGTGAGTTCCTTGGCAAAGGTTCGTAAAGAACTCTTCAAACAAGAGTTTGATTTTATTGTTGTTGAAACAAAAAAAATAGCTGTTATTCTTGATGTTATTTTAGTTGCCTATGATCTCGATAAAGAAATTGCTGTGCTTGCTTTTGATGCACCAGAAATTCACAAAAAATTACCACGAATTGAAAATCTTTATTTTATTCCGCCTCGAAGATACCTTGAAAACATTCATGAAGTGTTATCCTTTCACATGTCTAAATGTCGACATGAATTACAATTCGTATATGATAAAAAGCATTTCGCTTCGGTTGATCGATTCACTTTTTTTGAAAATGCCCCTTTAGGCATGGTTCTTACTGGAACCGAAGGTAATGTTTTTTATCTCAATCAAAAAGCGCGGTTTCTTATTGGTTATAAAGAGGAACAAAGGGTTCTGAGGCACTATGTAGACATTCCCTATGATGTTCGTAAACATTTAAGCTCGACTTTTCATGATTTGGAAGAAACTCATGATTTTGTGAAGGTGGTTGATTCAGAAACCTATATTACCCTCAGACAACAACCTGTTTTTGATAATAAAGAGCTGATTGGGTTTGTGTTCTTTTTAGAAGATGCGTCGGAAAAACACGAGCAGACAACGCGTATTCAAAAAGAAAAAGAAAAGTTTGAACGACTCACAGGGCGTCTGAATGAAGTCTTGCTTCATGAACTTGACACCAACGCTTATAATATTTCTTATTTTCAACGTAAACTTGATCTTGAAATTCGTCATGCCCATAAAGAACAGATGGCTGTTGTGATGTTTTTCTTTTCTTTGCCAGACCTTGTCACAAGTGTGTCTTCACCCATTCACAAAAAAGACATCGTTTCAGAAGCAACAGGTTTTCTTATTGAACAGTTTCCTGATCCTTATATTGTTGGACACATTGATGATGGACACTGGCTTGTTATTACACAGGGCGATTTTCTCAACATCAAAGATGAAATCAATGTTATCGAAGAACAGTTTTCTGGATTTATTAATGAATTAAAGCAGCAATTCAAGATTACAAATAACATACCTGTCGCGAGTCAGGTTATTCCTGATTTAAAAAAGTATTCTAGTAGTTTTGAATTATTTAGTTCGTTAGGAATTGGATGAATGGGGTCGATGGGTTGATGGTTCGAGGGGTCGAAGGGTCGGTGGTTCGAGGGGTGCTAGTACTTTGTTATACCTGTAATAAGCCATTGCAACTCAGGTTTTTTTTAATAGTTTTCTTATTACTATTATGTGTTCCACTCATAAACAAGTCTTAAACCATCTAAGGTGAGGTGTGGTTCGTGAAGGTAAGAATGACTGAGCTCCTGGAGAAATAGGGGGGCAGCGCCACCGGTAAAAACGACGACAAAATCTGTTTTTTGTTCTGCAGTAATCTTGGCGAGAATATTCTCAATCAAGCCTATGTAGCCATGATAGAGACCAGATTGAATGCTTTCCTTTGTATTATGACCCACAATTTTTGAGGGTTTTTCTAAATGTATGTTTAGTTCCGTTAATTGCGCTGTGTTTTGTAAAAGAGATTTTTTTAATGTTTGCGGACCAGGAACAATCACACCACCAATAAAAACATTATCCTTGATGACATCAAATGTTGTGGCTGTCCCAACGTCCACAATAATAAGATCTGTGTGATATTTTTCATGAGCAGCAGCAACATTAACCATGCGGTCAATGCCAAGTGTTTCTTTGTTTTCGATAGGGCACTTGATGTGAAAATGAGAATTGTGAGTCACAATGTAAGGGTCATTAATGTGCAGCGAGGTCTTGAGCGTATTGATGAGGGCATTATTTTTATCAGGGACGACGCTAGAAATGACAGCCTTGAGGACGTTGGTGGGCTGAATGTTATTATCAATAAATTGCTTGTGAAGAAAACATTCCCATTCAGGATCAGCTAGGTTTTTGCGTGTTTTGACACGAAAGAATTGATCGAGATCAGATCCCCTAAAACCACCAAAAACAATATTCGAGTTTCCTATGTCGATTGTTAATAACATGAAGTTGTCTCTAGTCTCTGGTCTCTAGTCTCTAGTGGTATTCTATACTAGAGACAAGCGACAAGCGACTAGCGACGAGCTAAATCTCCCGTCATCACCGTTTCTATCCTCTGATCAGGTCGTTTTATCAATAGAAAACCATTGTCGTCCAAACCAACTAATTTTCCGTCAATTTTAGTTTCTTGTTTCTGAACACAAACATTTTCTTCTCGCCAGGCAAGGTTTTTTGTCACGTCAGAAATGAGTGTGGTGTGTTTTATTGTCTCATATTCGTTCAATATGGTGTGCACTAAATCATGTAAATCAATTGTATTTTTTGTTTCGTGATAAATGGTGGTGAGCGTGGGTTGCAACTCTTGAGGAAAGTCCGTGATGCGAGAATTAACATTAATACCTATGCCAATAATGGCTGTCTTTTTTTCAGGAATGAACTCACTGAGAATACCACATACTTTTTTATTATCGATGAGAATATCATTTGGCCATTTTATTTTGGCCTGTAGAGGTGTTACTTTATTAATGGCCTTACAAACAGCTAGCCCGCCTTTGAGGTTATAAATAAAGGGTGATTGGGCGTTGTTTTCTGTGTTGATTAAGATGCTTATGTTAAGATTGCCCTCAGGAGCAACCCAGGTTCGATTATAGCGACCGCGGCCATGTGTTTGTGTTTTGGCGACAAGAACAGTTCCTGGCTGTGCTTTGTTTGCTAAAAAACTTTCTTTGAGTTGTTTGTTGGTTGAAGGGCAGGAGTCAATGTGATGGAATTGATAGTTCATAAAATAATGTTCTAGCGTCCATCGTCTATCGTCTATCGTGAAGAGAAGGACAAGAATAAAAATTACTTGAGAGCCAATAGGGCTTGTGCTACCCCAATATCTAGATAAAAAACTATTTTATCGATAACCGAGCAACGAAAGGAACAAAACAATGCCAACATATAAAGTCGACGAACGTGATGTCCAATTCAACCTTTTTGAATACCTTAATATTGGAGAACTTTCAAACTACGAGCGTTATAAAGATTACAATGAAGAAGTTTATAAAATGGTTGTAACAGAGGCCCTTAAATTTGCCAAAAATGAGTTAGATCCTCTTTATGTGTCTGGTGATCGTGAACAATGTCAAATCAATGATGGTGTTGTTTCTGCACCAAAAGGGTACAAAGAAGCCTATAAGAAAATGGGTGAAAATGGTTTCATTGGCATAGACACACCTGTTACTAATGGTGGCCAAGGTTTGCCTGTTGCTATTGCTACTGCTGTTGGTGAATTCATGATTGGGGCTAACGTGGCTTTCTCACTTTATTCTGGCCTAACGCGTGGATCAGCTTATCTTATTGAAACGTTTGGTTCTGAAGAATTAGCTAAACGCTATTGTGAAAAAATGTATAATGGTACGTGGGCAGGAACCATGTGTTTAACAGAACCACAAGCAGGCACTGCTGTGGGAGAGGTTAAAACAGTAGCCAAATTAAATGATGATGGCACGTATAGTTTTGTTGGTAACAAACTATTCATTACTGGTGGTGATCATGATTTAACAGATAATATTATTCATCTTGTCTTAGCGCGTGTTGAAGGCGATGTTCCTGGAACAAAAGGTTTATCTCTTTTTGTTATTCCTAAAGTTTGGGTTAACGAAGATGGTTCTTTAGGAGAGTCTAATGATGTAAGCTGTGTGAACATTGAACATAAAATGGGTATTAAAGCCAGTGCTACCTGTACATTAAACTTTGGTGAAAATGGAAAATGTCGTGGTTATCTTCTTGGCGAACAAACAAAAGGTATGCGTATCATGTTTAAGCTCATGAATGAAGCACGCCTCATGACAGGTATGCAAGGCATGGCCATTGCTGGTTCTGCTTATGAAAATTCATTATCTTTTGCTAAAGAACGTGTGCAAGGTGGTGATGCTGTCATTGCAGAGTATCCTGATGTGCGTCGTAATTTAGCTTTATCACGTGCTTATGCTGAAGGTATGCGCGCTCTTCTTTATTATACGGGCAAGTGTATTGATTTATCAGAAGCTCATGATGATGAAGCTAAACGCGAATATTATCAAAACCGCGTTGATCTTCTAACACCTATTTGCAAAGCTTATTGTACAGATATTGGCTTTAAAGTAACTGAGCTCGCTATTCAAATTCATGGTGGTTATGGTTATTGTTCTGAATATCCTGTTGAGCAACACATGCGCGACGTTAAAATTGCTTCTCTTTATGAAGGCACTAATGGTGTGCAAGCCATGGATCTGATGGGACGTAAACTCGCTTTAAAGGGTGGCCAACTTTTTAAAGAGTACTATGAAGAAGTGACACAGTTTGCCACACAACATGAAGGACATGAGCAGCTAGGTACAGAAATAGCTAGCCTTAAAAAAGCCATGGATACCGTGGCTAAAGTAGCTATGAAAATTGCTGAATGGGGCATGGGTGGCGATAAAGTAAAATGTCTTCTCAGTGCCACACCTTTTCTTGAGCTTTGTGGTCATGCTACGCTTGGTTACTTTTTATTAGATCAAGCTGTGCTAGCGGCAAAAACAATTGCTGATGGTAAAGACGATGTTTTTTATCGTAACAAGATTCGCACAGCGAAGTTCTTTACCCATCACATCATGCCAGGTGTTCAAATGCGCGCTAAAGAAATATTAAGCGAAGACATGAGTGCTATGGAATTGGAATACTAAATATTTGGATCGTTGGTTCGACGGATCGACGGGTCGATGGATATTATTCTTCGAACCTTCGACCCTTCGAACCTTCGAACCACACCTTGCCCTTGAACAAAGTAAACAATCACTACACAGTCATCATCGCCGGAGGAGGCATCAATGGTTGTGGGATTGCGCGAGATTTGGCGCTGCGAAACATTGATTGCTTGCTTGTAGAAAAAAAAGATTTTTCTGCAGAAACATCAGGCGCTTCATCAGGACTCATTCATGGAGGCGCCAAATATTTGCTCAGCGATATCGCTGTCACGCGCTTAAGTTGTCTTGATAGTGGTTACATTAAAGAAATTGCCCCGCACTTACTTTTTCGTATTCCTTTTCTTTATACGGTTTATAAAACACCACAACGTTCTTCATTAAAAGCAAAAGCGCTGCTCGAAGCTGTTGAGGCTTATTTTAAAGCCTATGATGCCTATGCTCCTTTAAAAAAAGCACAAGCCCACACACGTCTCACGCCTGATGAGGTGTGTTCTTTGGAATCTCAGTTTCCCAAAAAAGATCTTGTTGGGGGTGTGACTTTTGATGAGTGGGGTGTTGATGTTGGCCGTTTATGTATCGCCAATGTGATTGATGCCACAGAACAGGGCGCGGATGCGTGTAATCATACAGAAGTTATTTCTGTTATCAGGGAAGACAATGCAATAAAAGGTGTTGTTCTTCAGGATGTGATTACAAAAGAGAAAAAACAGGTGACTTGTGATGTCCTTATTAATGCAACAGGTCCTTGGGCACCTCAGCTTGCCAAAAAGTTTGATGCCCACATACAACTGAGACCAACAAAAGGTATTCATCTTGTTTTTGATCGTAAGTTATTCAATATGGCCATGGTGGCGCAAGCTGTTGATGGTCGTGAAATATTCATATACCCATCACAAAATGTTACTATTATTGGCACAACAGATGATGATTTTTTTGGTGATCTTGATGATCAGCGTGTGACAGAAGATGAAATCAAATATTTGATCGATGCCATAGAAACTATTTTTCCTGCCATCAAAGACGCGCGTCTTATTTATGCTTATAGTGGTGTGCGGCCAACCTTGTATGAACGCAATTGCTATGAAGATAATCTCAGTCGTGAACACGCTATTATTGATCATGAAAAAGCTGATCAAGTTTCAGGTGTTTTTAGTTTAGTGGGTGGCAAGTTAGCCAGTTATCGTATTATGGCTCAGGAAATATGTGATGTGGTGGCAAAAAAATTAAACAATAATGATCCCTGTACAACGCATAAAAAGTTCTTGCCTGGTGGTGAGGATGTTCCTGATGTGAATGCCTTAGCACTGGATTATAACATTGATCCCTATGCGTGTGCTCGTCTTGTTTATCGTCATGGTAGTCGGGCGCTTAATATATTAGAAATGATCAGTAAAGATTCTGAGAGTCGGGCATTTGTTTGTTCTTGTGAACCTGTGACAAAAGCAGAAATAGATTATGTGGTTAAAAATGAATTTGTGCGTACGCTTTCTGATGTGAGGCGACGGACGCGTTTTTCAACAGGACCGTGTCAAGGTACGAATTGTCTTATTGGAGCAGCAGGCCTTTTAAAGTCACTAGCACCAGACACTAAAGCCTCTGAACATAAGATGATGCAGGATTTTTTGAAAGAGTGGTGGTGGAATAGATCTTGTGTGCTTGGCGGAGAACAACTCAAACAAGAAGAACTTTTTCAAGCTGTTCATTTTTGCAATAATTCTTTAGATGTGGCGGAATAGCGTGCTATCGTGCTATCGTTGTCCGTAGTCCGTGAGACTTGCGACGTGCGACCCCAATCCCCCCCCATAGGCCCTTAGGTCCATCGACCCCTAGACCCGTCGATCCCAAACCCCCATCCCTAAAATACAATTTCAGTCTCAGGCAACAAGCTTTTAATTCGGGTTTTTTCATTTTCTTTAAACTTATTATTTGTGAGATCGAGTTTTTTGAGGTTTGTTAGGTGTCTAATATCATCAGGCAGTTTGCTGAGTTTGTTGTGACTTAAATCAAGTTTAGTCATTTTTTTGAGACGGCGAATTTCAGGTGGAATTTTTGTGATGAGGTTGCTTCCTAGCCATAATTCTTCTAGCTCTGCAAGCTCAAGAATGTCTGCAGGAAAACTTTTGAGACCATTATGATTGAGGTACAGCACGTCAACTTTACCTGAACCAGCTTCTAGGGCCTGTTGTAGTGAGGTATAAACGCGGTGCAGTTTTATGATAGAAGCGGGAAACATTTTGACAATCTTTTTTTGTTCGTTTTCTGTAAATAAATTGCCTTCTAATTTTAGATCCTGCAATTTTGTGAGTTTGCTCATGCTTTGTGGTAGTTTTGAAACGCGATTGTCTTGAACATTAAGAACGCGCAGGTTTTCTAAACGAATAATTTCCGATGGAATTTGGTCAATGAGATTATTGCTGAGATTGAGCATTTCAAGGTTGGTGAGTGCTAAAACTTCTTCTGGAAAACTTTCTAATTTATTATTGCTCAGATCAAGCTCTCTAATTTTTTTGAGTTTAGCAATGTCTGAAGGCATTTTTTTGAAAAGGTTATCTTTAAGATATAACCAAGATAAATTTTCTAGTTTGCCAATTTGAAAACCAAACTCTTCTAGCTTATTACCACTTAAACTCAAAAACTCAATTTGAGTGAGTTTTTCAAACTCAGGGGGGAGGTGCCTTAAAAAATTATAACTCAAATCGATTTCTTTTAATTTGCTTAATGAACTGATTTCAATTGGCAGAGTGTCTAATTTATTATGTGCGAGGTAGAGAAGTTCCAGTCCTTGTAGGTTTCCAATCGTGCTGGGAAGATACGTAATTTGATTATGACTGGCTTGAATCCACCGGAGGAACTTGAGTCCTTCCAAAGTCGTGGAGAGGCGCTTGAGTTTATTACTATTCATGAGAATAGAGACCAATGCTTTTAACTGTCCAATTTCGTCAGGCAGTGATTCAATTTCATTGCCATTCAAGTTGAGGTGCATGAGGTTGGTGAGTGTGCCAATTTTGGGATCTAGTTTATCAAGATGTTGGTTGTTAATGTCGAGTTTATAAATGAGTTCTGGTGTTTTGAGTGCCTCTTTAAGATCTTTAGCATGAAGTTGTTCTGGTGCTTGGGTGGCAAAGCTGTTGAAGGCTATGAGGCAGAAGAGGGCTGTGAAGAATTTGATTCGCATGGGTTACTTACTTTTCAGAATATGAGGGAATTTGCAATCATACTTTCTTTATGGTTCCAGGGTACCGAAGTTCCAGGGTTCCAGGATATTGAAGTGCCAGGGTTCCAGAGTTTGTATTACCCAAATCTCTGGTACTCTGGTACTCTGGAACTTTGGCACTCCGGCACATACGCCAGACGTCGTTAGACCCTGAGCACAGTCGAAGGGCTAGCACGACACAGCCCTTGCCTTTTCCCCAAATCTCAAATAGTTACCAACCCCTATGTCCATTATTGTGCAAAAATACGGTGGAACCTCGGTTGGTGATATAGAGCGCATTAGGAATGTAGCTAAGCGTATTATTGAAACCAAGGACCAGGGAAATCAAGTGGTTGTTGTTGTTTCAGCCATGTCAGGTGAAACCAATAGACTGGTTGGTTTGGCAAATCAGGTTTCTAAAATAACTTCAGGCCGCGAAATGGATTTGCTGCTTTCTACAGGAGAGCAAGTTACGATTTCATTACTAGGATTAGCCATTCAGGAAATGGGCGCTAAATCTTGTTCTTATTTAGCGTCTCAGATTAAAATGCTCACAGATAGGGTTCATACAAAAGCAAGGATTCGGAGCATTGATGCCAGTGTGATCAAAAAATCACTTGAGGAAGATAAGGTTGTTGTTATTGCTGGTTTCCAAGGTGTTACTGATGAAGGTCAGATCACGACTTTGGGTCGTGGTGGTTCTGATACATCTGCTGTTGCTGTTGCGGCAGCCTTAAAAGCGGATTTATGTGAAATTTATACTGATGTTGATGGTGTGTACACAGCTGATCCACGAGTTTGTGAGAATGCGCGAAAGCTTAGTCAAATATCTCACGAAGAAATGCTTGAATTAGCATCTTTAGGATCAAAGGTATTACAAATTCGTTCTGTTGAATTAGCCGCTAATCATAATGTTAGTCTTGTTGTGCGCTCCTCATTTAATAGTCATGAAGGAACGCTTTTAACAGAAGAGGAGCCAAATATGGAAAAGATCGTTGTCTCTGGTGTGGCTTTAGATTTATCTGAAGCTAAAGTTGCTATTCGCGAGGTTCCTGATGAACCGGGTATTTGTATGCAAGTTTTTGGCGCCATTGCTGGAGCCAATATTAATGTCGATATGATTATTCAGAACACAGGTGCTGATGGTAAAGCTGATTTGAGTTTTACAGTTCCCATGAGTGACTTGCCTAAATCAAAAGAAATTATTCAAACGTTAAAAAAGAAATTTAATTTCACAAAAACAGAAACAGACACAGACATTGCCAAGGTTTCCATTGTTGGTGTGGGCATGAGAGCTCATGCTGGAGTGGCGGCCAAAGCTTTTAGCATTCTGGCTGAAAACAATATCAACATCGACATGATTTCCACATCTGAAATAAAAATTTCTCTAATTGTCGCTAAAGAAGACGGTAAAAAAGCCATGCAGCTTTTGCATGATGGCTTTGAATTGTATGATGAAACTTGAGCGAGCTATCGCTCTGGCGTCTATCGTCTAGCGTCTAGCGTCTAGCCCTTCGACAAGCTCAGGGTCTAACGACGTCTAG
>Ga0233437_1005028_pt1 | contig 14863 bp, 10 predicted proteins | sample SI_122_August201_FD_182714 | JGI IMG/M metagenome (GOLD analysis project Ga0233437, IMG submission 182714) | Seawater microbial communities from Saanich Inlet, British Columbia, Canada - SI_122_August2016_200_MG | ecosystem: Environmental > Aquatic > Marine > Inlet | place: Canada: British... | reverse complement strand
ATTAATAAAATGACCAAGCTCGGTATGCCTGTGACGGTCGTTACTTAAAAAATCAGGCGCCAAGGATACTTTTGCTTGCGAATTTATTTATTCAACAACGCCGCGTTGTTCTTGTGACCCTAAAAAATTAATATTAATCAATTGGTTATCGAATATTGCTTTGTGTGAATACTTGGGTATTACAACCCTTCTCTTATCAACACCATCAAAAACTCGTTGCATTTCAGGCGAAATAAGGCGGTATTTAAGTTTACACTTTGGCTAGAGCAATAAAGAAATATAAAAACATTATGTCTATTTTCTTGCATATTAAAATAGCGGTTTATACTTGTAATTACCGATATAATCTACCTCCTGTAGTTTTATATCGATCCTGATGAGTAGCCTGCTTCAATCTGACAAGCTACTCATTTTTTTAAAGTGCATTAGCGTGAGATTACTATTACTGAGTTGCAAAAGAATTTTTTCTGCTTGTCGCTTCCTTTGTCAAAAGCTATTGCAAGTTAAGCTCTTTAGCGAGAAAACTTAATCCGCTTGCCGCTACAACACTATTCAATTTTGCCGATCTGTACTCATTTGAATGGCCTGTATTTTTTAATACTCTTAATAAAACAGGCAAGCGGCTACTTGTTGCTTGCTGAAGCATTGCCGTGAATTTGTAAGAATGAAAAGCGGGTACACGATCATCATGATTACCCGTAATGATTAAAGCTGCTGGATAGTGAGTGTTTTTTTTAATATTGTGCAAGGGTGAATAAGCTAGAAGCGTATGAAAATCTTTTTCATTTTCAGGCGTACCATATTCATCAATGGTAAAAGGCCCTATTGTAAATAAATGCTGTCGCATCATATCAAAAGTACCGGCAACAGATACTGCGGCCTTAAATAATCTAGGATGTTGAGTTATCATAGTACCAACCATCAAGCCGCCTTGACTTTTACCCCAAATGCCTAATTTATTCGATGTTGTGTATTTCTTTCTTATTAAATAGCGCATTGCTGAAGCAAAATCATCAAAAGTCTTTTGTTTAGTTCTGCGTCTTCCTGCATTATGCCAATCTTCACCATATCCGCCACCACCACGAATGTTGGCGACTGCGTAAATACCGTCTTTCTTTAGCCAAGGGATGATTCGCGGTAAAAATTGTTGGTTTGGAAGCACACCATATCCTCCATATCCGGATAGAATAACTGTATTCTTTCCATCTCGCTTTATGCCTTTCTTGGAAACAAGAAACATTGAAATTTTTGTACCATCCAGCGATCGATACCAAACCAACTTCATTTGGTAGTGATTAGAATTAAAATTAGGAATTATCTTTTGATTAACAAGTTTTCTTTTATAAGTGCTGAGATCAAAGGCATAAATCTTTTGGGGTGTAATAAAATTCGATACTGTGACATTCGCTTGGTTTTTATCTTCATCAATACTCATGCTTTTAATCCGCATATATCGAGGTAAAGAAAGGCGGCGCATCTTTTTTGTTCTTAGATCATACAAACCAACTTGACTACTGCCATTTTCATAGTACTTAATCAACCAATAGTCTCCTGATGAAGTACTCCCAATAATCGGAAACTTTCGAGATGCTTTTATTACCGTGCTTACTTTGATAGGTCTATTATTCAACTGCAATCCAACTATCTTTCTATTGGAAGCATTAAGCGTTGTTACAAAATAATAATGCGTACCATTAGCACCCAGTAACGAATACTCTGCTTTATAGCCAGAGAAGATCGGTTTAAGTTTGCCTAAAGGGTCATCTAACGACTTATAAAATACACTGTTATGGCGAGTTGAATTTTGAATAACAGAAATAAATAAATAAGGGCTTTTTGACAGCCTCATGGGATAAACTCTATAGCCCGCCTTAGGAGTATAAATCGTTAAATCATCGGTTTGTGGCGTTCCAATTCTATGATAATAAACACCTCCCCTAGGCACTGGAGAAAGCGGGTTATAACCTGATTGAAACAAACTGGGGTACCCTAAATAATAAAACCCTTGATTATTGTGAAGCCATACAGGAGCACGCGCTCTAGCGTGCTTAACGATGTCTGGCAATAGTCGCTTTTCTTTAACATTATAAATATAAAATGATCTGAAATCAGAACCATTATTTCTAATTCCAAAAATAAGATAATGCCCATCATAGCTTGGATAAAACCCATAAATAGATAAATGATGATGGGATTTTTCTTGATTGGGATCATAAATAAGCGTCTTTGACGCATCACCTTCCGAAACTTTCTTCACATAAAGTAATGGGAATAACTTCCCGGGTTGTTGTTCAGTAAAGAAAGTATACTCCCCTGCTATTATTTCTTTGCTTCCCGTTGTAGAGAATAGATTCATCTCTTCTCTTTGAAAGGTTTTATAGTAAGGGTTTTTCTGAAAGTAAGCATGGGTTAGCGCCGCTTCTTCTGAGAGCCATTTTTTAACTCGAGGACTCTTACTGTCTTCAAAAGGCCGGTACTGATCCTTGACTGTAACACCATGCATCGTAATCACAGTATTACTTTTGGGCGGGGTGGGATAGTGCTTATTTGCAAAACAACTTAAGGAAGTAATGCTGACTAAACTCAAAATGAGCTTAAACAAAAAATGATGGGATCTCATAACAGACTCATGTCTATAGCAAATATTAATGATAAGCTGCTTTTGACAATTAAATCAATAACTAACACTTCATAAAGAAAAAATTTTGCTAGCTTATACTGGTTTTCCGAATGCTCTATATATCTCTGTCTTCCAGCAAAATTATAGATTATTTTCTTTTTTAATTTATCTATGTCGAATTTATCAGACTGTGCAAAATGACTGACGCAAATACCACTAAGCAAACAACCAAATGATTTAGCTAGTACAGGTCACCAATTTTGCTTTTCTTCGAAATGCTTGTTTAAAGCATTAAAACGAATTTTTAACGCTTCAATTGCATAAGGCCCTATTAATCGGCCTTTATCATTCGTTATTAATTCATACCTTTCAAGTATACGATTCCCGCTAAAACCTGCTAAAACAGCCATTTGAAAACCCAAAATATCTGCTGAGATTTCTTTATTTAAGTATTCTCCGTGATCTGCAAATTTTTTAATTCTCACTCGTGCCTTAGCTTCTTGTTGTTCAACATGAGCTAACTCATGCCCTATAATAAACGCCATGATACCCGGCTCTGTTCTAATATATTGAAAACGTTCTAGGTTTACGACAATATAAGGCCGCCCAAAGTCAAGGCTACCATCAGCTTTAAAGATATAATTGCGCCTTACACATGCCCAGTTACATCCAGCTTCCTTAGCTTTCTTGGCATAAAAAAACTTAATATTATTTGAGGTATTACAAAGGTCATTTGAATACCTCATCGTTGAAACAATATGGTCGATCTTTTTTTCTAACGTAAACTGTCCTATTGTTTTGCTCGCACTAATCGTTTCTGATACTGAGAAAATACAAGCTAAAGTTATCATTGCTCTTTTATATATACTCATTTATGCAATCCTTTGCGCTATAACATAGCACACTGAGCGATTACAGTACCGCTAAGCCCATGCCCCCCTATACGATCAAGAATAGACCATATGTTTATTTTTTGCATGCTTTTAATAGAAGTCCAAAATTCTTAGGCCAATTAGAACCAAGGAATTATCTTGCTCACAAAAAACCTGGAAATTGCTCAAAAAGTGCTATACTGAAAATGTGCATTAATTGGCCAAATCCGAGATTCCCAGTTGAACGCCAGTAACTGCATGAAAATTAAGGATAACCTCACGGAGGAGAATTATGAGTACCTTTTTGATCAAATCTGTCGTCACGTCTAGCTTACTGACTTTTTCTTTAAGCGCATTAGCTGCACCAAGCATAAACCCAGCAAAAGCTACCTTTTTTGTTTATGCGGATCAGGGCAAAGTGATTCAAAGCGCTAAAGATAAAAACATATATCACCTGGTATTGCAAAAACCTCAGCTTACTTATCTCATCTACCCACCCATAGAAAAAGCAGGAGGTTTGAAACCCGCTTGGATCGTAAAAAACTGGAGTAATGGTGGCAAGAATAGTTTTGCTAAAAATCCGCCTAGTGCTGCGCTGATTGCAGGAACGGGAAAAAGTAAAGCGCGATTTTTTATACTGAACAATCCACAATATAATCAATCAATGGCTACATTAAGTTTTAAGATTACCTCTATGAAAGACGAACCTATTACAATTAGTGGCAAACCGTTAAATAAGGTTGGATTGGTTATTAAAAGTGGGGCCGTCACGAAATAGAACGTTAAAGGCGCTTGTAGGGTTAGTTAATCATATAAAATTAAAATAATACCGCTGCTTGGCAAGCTATTACTCTCACGATTTGCTAAAAGCATTTACTAGCCTTAATTTCGAGGACTTTGCATGTCTTTTAATTTACTATTTATCCCAGGAGCTAGTGTTTTTTGCAAGCGTTCTTCCTGCTTAATTTGATATCCCTTTTATTAAGCCTTCATGAAATAATCTTAGCTGAAGTTGAGCCTCCTTTGTTTCAACGCGTTCTTAGTTACACATCAGGAAACCAAAAGAAAGCCGCTATAATTTTAGGAATAAGCAGAGGAACATTTCGAAAAAAACTTAGCAAATACGGCATGAAAAAGCACACTAAATAAAGCGCTCTCTAATCCCCTGTAATTAGACTTGTTTCGTGTTCTCACAACTTTAGTTTAAGTACATTCGCGAACCTAAACTACTCCGCTTTTTAATTGTTAAGCGCGGGATAACGGTTAAAGATTCTTATTCCTTTACTTGCCCCCGCCATTTTTTTCACCAGCGCAACCGCCTTCGAAGCATACCTGCTGAGAAGCAACGGTAGAACTAGCAAGCGAAAGTGCTCCACAAAGAATTAACAAAGATAATAAATATTTCATAATAACCCCCTCTCTTTTTTGAACACATAAATTCCATTAGTGTTTCATGATTAAATATAGGACATATTGTATGTTATTTCAAGTTTTTTTTGGTCCATATTTGCTCGAATCTGGATGGCGCCGCACAAGCTAAAAGCTCTTCCTCTCCTAAGATATTGGTTTTTCAAAATAAAAATTAAACCGTGTTATCTCGTGCTGTATTTAATTTAATGCTTATAACAAATAGGCTAATAACGCTTGTTTCCTTCTCTTTTCTTAACTTCTCAACAGGTTTTCTTGATAGTAAAGCAGTAGTCTTTTATGATGTCGTCGTTATTGTCTGTTTAACTAACAAATATAGAGGACTTTATATTATGCGGAATGTACTTCACGTTGCGACATATCTTCCAAGGAAAGCCGTTGAGTTAATTAACAATAAGATCGTTCAACCTTGTAAGAATTTATGGAGAGGTTCGGAACCTCAAGATGAGACAGATAAAGATGAATTTGAAGATTGCTTAGATGATTCTATTCCTTCTGCAGAAAACGGCGGCGGTATCGAACTTACCATGTTTGATTCTTCAGTTAAAGCTGAAGATGAAGATGAATTTGAAGATTGCATCGATAACCCCGATGCTTTTAAAAGTAGTTTCAACCCAAATAGTCACACTCCTCAATCAGAAGAAATTTCATTTGATGGCATCTGGTCACAGGGTGAGAAAGTCTTTCGTCCATTTCTTAATTCTGCGTGGCCCCAGGTAACGCGAGGATGGTGGAAGTTTTTTCATTTTAGTTATGATGCTTTTTTAAATAGCGTGAACTCCATTAAATCAGCCGGGAGCCTTATTGTTCCTTGGACGGTTATTACGCTCATCCTTAATGAAGAGCTAACTGACTCTCCTATATTTCTCGTAGCAGTATATGGCTTAGCTGGTATGAATTTTTTCACTGGAGAACTCCGATACCTTTTCTCGAAATTTGAAAATAGCCATACGGACAATGTATTAGAGTGGCAAGAATTAACTGGCGGGTTATTGTCTTTGCTTTCTCCTTTTTTATTTCTAAACCCTGACTTTCTTCTTCCAATTATTGTAATATCCCTTGTGCTCTCTACAGCAAAATACTGCAACCCCGACTTCCTTGGAAATAGATCTGCATCTGGTCATAATTTTGCTCATACTGGCGCAAGACCAAAAGAGAAAGATGAAGACACCTCGAGTGCATATATTCAATACTTAAAAATGGGCATAAGAGTACCGGCCGTCTTTTCCGAACTTATCACACCACAAGTCGCCGCACATTTTACTATCTTTTCAATACTATTCCTTTGGATTTATCCTGCATTCCTCGCATGGGGAGCCGGCGCTGTTTTTGGTCTAGTTGCTGAAATCTTTCGGATTTCTGATTATTTCCTCTCGGTGAAATATGACTTTTCTGAAATCAAAAATAAAAAGCGCTACAGAGCCAGTCGATTTGAAAGTAGTTTTATCGCCGGTTTGACCATTGCAATACAGGCTTTCTTTTTCATGAGAAACATTGGCACTCTAACGGGTAAGAGATACGCTTATTTTGATCAGCTTTCTGAATTACAAAATTCCATCATTTCACTGGTTGAGGAGGTTTTCGTTCTTTCGTTTACCCTGGTTATCGCTGCATGCAGCCTAAAAGATATAGTAGAAATATTTAATCAGAGCTTTGGAAATCGATCATTAAGACTAGATAACTTAAACCCCACCAAAGAAGATGCCCTCCCAGCGGCAGAGGAAAAAGACAAGCCAGAAAAAGTTGAGTCCAGCCTTTTTAACGGCGAAGAAAAAGTAGAAAAAGATAGAGGTTGCCTATCTATATTTTTTGATTTTTTCAGACCTCAAACACTTGAACCATCGAGAGCTCAGGATTTATCTTACTCATAGTAAAAGATTGCATATGTGTAAACAATAATACGGAGATACAATGTCCTTAGATATAAAAGAAACCGCTCGTGTCCTCAGTCAAAACATCGACAGAGAAAACCGAAAAATAAGAACCGTCATTTCAAAAGGCGGCTCTTTTCGTATGGGTGTGCTTGGATGTGCTGGTGCTCAATACCCTGATCGAGAAGGCATTGTTCACAACGAACCTCAACATCGTGTTGCGCTTGGCCTTAAGCAGTTAAGCCCTGATCTTTCCATTGTCATTATTGACGGTGATATGATTTACCCTGACGGTGTCGATATTATTAGGGTTAAAGAACTCCTAGAAAAGCTCAAGAACCCAAGGCTCAGTGAAGACAAACGTGATGAATATAAAAATGGCATTCAAGCGCGTATTAATGTCATCGCGCAATATTTTCTTAATGTTTATGGCGATACAAAACTTCCTTTTCGATTAAATCTAGGAAACCATGAATCATCTGCCCATATCAGTGGCCGCCCTCTTCTAGCTGCATGGCAATGGCTTAAGCATAATGTCTTTAAAGTTTCACTTGATCAGTATATTGAAAAAGCTCAAGCCTTTATCGATGCGGTTCATGATTTTTATAGTGAAGAGGTTCATGAAGCACTTGCTACCGATGACTATGGTGATGATGCATACAGAAAACAAGCGCTTTTACCCGTCAAGTCTGCTACATGTAAAACAGGATTAGAGGAAGGAAGCGACAACGAACAGTTTGTTATTCCTGCTCGTTACTACCATGAGCTGGTCTATCAAGAAGGCGCCGATGAAAACGACCCCTTTGCTGTTATTGTCTATATTGATTCAACGACCTTTGCATCTGATCAAGAACAGATTGCCTGGTTAACTAAACTTAACGAAGACATCAATGAACTGTACCCCAACATCAAACACAAAGTTCTGACGTCACATCACACGGTTGGTTTTTCTGATGATAAACGATCACTTAAATCAAAAGAACCCGTTTATCCACTTGAATACCATGGCAACTTGCATCGAAACTTAGGTATTGCTCTTTCAGTAGACGCAGGACTAGAGCTTGATAGTTGGAGCGTACTTGCAGCACATACGCATGATTTATCGATTACTGATAGCACGCGCATTCGTTATGATGAATTAAAAAAAGCACTTCCAAAGATGCAGGCGGCTATCGGTATTGGTGGCGCCATGTCGAGCAAGAACAAACAAAAAATGTCGGCTTTCACACAGTATACACGCAGTGGCTTTGGGCTTGGTGTTTATGAACTCAGTGAAGAAAGTGCAACACTTGAGATCTATGACTGCGAACACCTTCCTTTAGTTTGTGAGTATCCTAGAGCAGATGCAAATTATGCGGAGCTCTTGCGTGACAACCCGCCTAAATGTGTGGGTAAGCTTCACTACGAACTTGATGGAAGCCGAATAAAGACTGACAATCAAGAAAAACTTCCTGAACATCAAAAAGACCAACCTGAAGAAACGACGCCGCCAAGCCAACACTTCCATCCTGGCTTTGTTAACCATCAGCGTGAGTGGTTTGACACCATGTTCTCCATCTTACAGTCGGGTCAAATACCTTTGCTCAAATGGTTTTTGATCGCTTCTGATGAGGTCGTTAAAGATATCGATAAGGGCTGGATAGGTGATCATGTCTTAGATGAATTTGCAGATGCTTCTCTTTTTAATAAAGACGCGATGCCCGATCAAAAAACATTAGAAGATTACGTGCTTAAAATTGAAAAAATCATGTATGAGTATTTTCGCTATGATAAAGGTCGTCATTTAACAAAAGGCTTTAACCAAATTGCAGCTTTAAGAACCTGTCTTGACCAAGTGTTAAAACATGTTGAGCAAGGCTCAGACTATACGCAGGCCGTCATAGAGGCTCATGATGAGATTTATGAACATGTCGATCAACCTATGCCTAACTACGGGAAAGATATTGTCGATAGAGTAATGGGATTAACCGAAGAAGAAAAAGAAGAATTAATTGAAGAAGAAGATGTTGATGGGTCGCCTAAAAAAACATACAAAGCTTTCAAGAAATACGTCGGTTCATATTTTTATCCACCAGAACCACCTAAACCTGACGATCGTCTTTATGCAAAAGATCGCGATCAACTAGCAAGGCTCATTAATAAGCTTAAAGTAAAATTCATAAGAGAGCATAATCTTCAAAATGAAATGCCAGAAAAGTTATTTAACCTTGCCGATCAAATAAAAAAAGGAAACGTCAAGTCAATCGCACTTGGGCAACTTTTAATGCTAGAGCTTCTCATTAGAACCTCTCCTGACCCTATGATTGCGCTCAGTGCCTTTGTACAATCAGCTGACGCTGAGCTTGTGAAGCTTGTTTTAGAACACGTTGTCGGAAATACAACACATAAACAATATTTCGAACAGCATGTTAAACTTAGCGAAGAAAAAACCATTAAGCGACCTATCATTAAAGAGGACTACGAAGTTAATTTTAATGAAGCTGTTATTTCAAAATTTCCAAATGATAAAAAACATCTTTATGCAAGACGCTCCTATATTCGAGGTACCTTAAAGAATATGGATGCTGCGGCCTACAGCCGCTTCTTTACCCATAAAGGGATGGCAAGCCTGTATGCTTCTAATGGCATTATGGATCAGACATTAAAGGTCACGCTCTCAACAAACGATCACTTGTTAATAAAATTAAAAGCGATAACCGATGAAATATTCAGCTCTAAAGCCTCAGACAAAACATTAACTACATTCCATAAAACGCTACGTGATTCAGGGTGTAAAGAAGCATTAATTGCTGCCGAACCCTATAGTGGCGAAACGGCAAAAGCGACAAGACGATTCTTTCGGGCAATGCCACATGAGCAAGAAGAATACAGCCGCCTAAAAGCATCTGTTCTGTCACACATGATGATGACGCAACGAGGACAGTCCTTGTTTTCTTCAAGTTTTAAAGGAGGCGTGGAGGAAGGAAATGGCAGCTTATATGAACCCTTGTTAGCTCATCCTGCGGAAGCATCTTTATCTGAAATGTAGGTGCTAATTTGTACTTTAAACAAAGAACGGATGCCATCTAATGCAATAGAGTACGGCACGTTCTTACTTTAACCTTTACTTTTTAAGTACTTGCGCTCTTCTTTGACGTAAGGCTTATTTAGAATTATAATTTAGCTAATTTGAACACTCGACAGGACGTCTTTTATGGCATTGCCAGACAACGTAGAAGCCAAAGAACCTGAATTTTGGGCTCGCCATAAAGAGCTTAATGCTAATCTATTAAGACAACATCTTGCTGATGAAGCGAATGATCTTCTAATCGAACGGTCTGAGGTTATGTACAAGCTTGGGGATAAAGCCCAAGATCTTTCCATTCAAATTGCTGTGCTTAACTGTGTCGCTGAACGCTTAGCAGCATACAAAGAAAGCAACCCAGGAAAAGATGTCATTAAAGGTCAGCAAATAAATACTTACCTTTCAAATTATAATACATTACAGCGCGACGAAGAAGAAGGCATGTGCCGCTCATTTAGGACGTTATTAGATGCCAGAGAGACCATGGTTTTAGATAAGAAAATTGTGCGCGTCAGCGAAAAGTTCAAAGAGATTATGGTTCGAGATGTTCTTCTTCCAAAAATTCAATCTTATTCATTAGATGCTGAAATTAAGAATTTTTTCAGGAAGAGAAAGGGCCCCGTTGATCTTAATAAAAAAGTTAAAATCAGCAAACTAGAAAACTACATTGAAGAAAAACTTGCAAAACTTCGCGAAGAACAATATGCGGTGATGGATGAGCAAGAAGAAGAAGGTTTCCAAATTGAAGACAGATTGTCAGAAATTCCTCGCGCCGCACAAATTGTCGAACAAGAAGCTGAAACTTCTTTCAACAAAGTGATTATTAATGGCGATATTTTCGAAATCAGCGCAATACTCGCCGCTGATCCTGAAAAAGCCAATGAAGAAATACTCGGTCGAACACCTTTACATTGGGCTTTGTATACAGAACGCTATCTCATAGCTATTTTGTTACTTGCTTTTGGTGCTAGAAACGAACACAAAGAAGGGGTGGCTCAACCACAACAACTTTCAAGAAGTAGCTCTACATCAGAAAGAGAGGGGAAAGATTCAGACTCTGAAAATGATGGCGCTGAAAGCTTAAATAGCAGTAGTTCAAGCGCAACTGGATCTCTCATAGAAGAGGTGATGCTTCCTTCTACCCATCTCATGATGCAAGAATTTTACGAAGGAAAGGTACGCGAGCAAAAAGCTGAAACGCCACAAGGAAAAGCCTTGTCTTCTTGGAATTTACTTGAAGCCTTTTACGATCTAAACAAAAATGATTTATTAAGAGCTTACTATTTAAACCGTCTAGAACAAAATATCACTGAAGGGGACAATGACCCTACGGAAGTTATCAATCTAATGAGTGTCGATTTTCACACCGAACTAGAATCAAAATTACCTGGCTCTGAGTTAGAAACAATAGCGAGACTCTTTAAAACTTTCTTAGCAACATTAGCCTCGCACGCAAGCACTCTAGATCTCACAACTTTAAAAAATCATGTTGAACGTAGTGCAGAGTATGCGCGTGAAATTAAAGAAAAAGTAAGCGAGCAAACCTTCTTGCTAGACATCGCGAGTAACGAGGCAGGACAAGCTTTCTTTACTGTTGCGTGTACTCTATCCTCTGCCGAAGAATACGAAGAGATCCAGGCTGGCCGTATCGAAGCTCCGCAACTTATCGAAGTAAGCTTCTAAGTGATTCGTTAGCTATAACCCAATGACAACATAAAGAGATAACCCATGAGAGAAGAAAAAGGCCCATCGAACTCAAAAATTGACAGTATTATTGTTAATTTACGTGCAAGCACTCGATCAGAATATCGTGGAGAAATAAACATTGCATATACCTATCCATATGGGGAGACGCCTAAAAAAGGAAGTAAGAACTATTATTTTTTAGACGTGCCTAGAGATAAACTCCCAATGCCGGAGAAGTCAACTGATGGATATACGGAAACGCATTACCGCCTTGCAAACGAAATGCAAAGCTTTCTACAAATCCTGAAGGTTAACCCACCTAAAACTTTAGCTGACTTATATATATTTACATGTAGAGAAACACCTAACGATCAATTTCATGGTTTTTGGCAGAGCATACCCCCTGGCGAGGATGCACCAAGCATGGCTCCAGAATCTAAGCTTTAAAAAAACTGCTAACCGTTCAATGATGTGCTGAGCCATTTTGAAGCTTTTAACTTGCAGTTATCCTGTAATAATAACGCGCCATATTGATGAGAATTCAGGAAAACATAATTATGCCAAGAGAAGACACTAAGGTTAAGTCTGAGCCTCCATTTTTTGAAAATAGTGGCTTTATAGTTAGGGTTGTCGCTAATCGTCCTTCACTATCAGGATTCCAGTTACTGGAAACACTAATAGAACGTGAAAAAGAAGATAAACAACTATCCAATCAACTAGAGACTGGCTAAGAGATATTGCTAGCGGAAATCCAATCTATCATCAATTTGGCACCCAGACCTTCTTTGTCTTTACCTCATCTTCGAGAAAAGCTGAAGAAGTAATTAATCGCGCTAACTGTTCAGCGCATCTTTGAGGTTAACAGTGGTAAGCCGGGGTTCGTGTACCAGACTGTATTAGCTTGGGTAATAGGTTAAGCTGTTATTCAAGAGGCTTTGAAGTCCTCCTAAAAAAGCCAGTAAGCTTATTTTGGACGGCAAACACGGGTTGTGTCTTTCGTGTTGCCTTAAACAAAGCACAACGATACAACCTGGCATTACTCGCACTTATGGGATTGCTATACTGTTTCACATGAATTATAACCCTTGCAATTATTATAATGGGGCTAAATAATAAGTTCATAGCCTATGCAGAACATCTAAGCAAATATTAAAAGGAGATTTCCATGAAACACTATATTATAAAATTATTTTTTCCTCTTTTGTTTGCTTGCCCAGGTTTGCTTTTAGCCAATCTAAATTCATGTCACAAGCTAAAGCCGATTAAATCTTATAAGGGCCCTAAGGTATCTAAATTTGGTGTTTATCACGGCTACTCTAAAGCAAGCTACAACTCCTGGATTAGAGAATCGCGTTATTTGACTATGCCTGACGGAACCAAGCTTGCTATAGATGTGATCATACCCGCGAAAAATTGTATTAAAGCAAAAAAGCGTTTTCCGGTTATTTTAACGCAAACACCTTATCAACGTGTCTATGCAGGACCTAAAGGTACGGTTGTTACAGAAGTTGAAGACCAAGGTTTGCAGAATCTTATTCGGCATGGCTATGTGTTTTCAGCCGTTGCAATTAGGGGAACAGCTGCTTCATTTGGTCGTTTTCATGGTCTATTTGCACCAATAGAACGCAAAGATATCAGTCATGTTATTGAGTGGCTCGCAAAGCAACCTTTTAGTGATGGCAATATAGGAATGATCGGTGGCTCTTATCAAGGTATTACACAGTTTATGGCTGCAAGCCAAAAACCGAGTCATTTAAAAGCTATTTATCCCGAGGTTTCTACGTTTGATTTTTACGACTTCGTTTATCCTGGAGGTATCTTTCGAAAAGATTTAATTACTTACTGGGCGCAAATGACCCATAATATTGACTTGCTTAACCAGTTAATCCCCGTAGATAATGATCCTATGGGTGTGCAGCTCATGCATGCAATAAAACAACATGAAGGTAATGTGAATGTCATCGATCAGCTGAACAAAGCTGGTTTTCAAGATTATTATACACCTTCTTTTTCTTGGTTGAAAAACAGTCCAGCTTCATTGCTAAAAAAAATTAATCAGGCAAAAATTCCTGTTTATATTTCTGACGGTTGGTACGATGCTTTTATCTCTGATGCTTTGTTGTGGTATGCAAACTATGATGGGCCTAAAAAAATGCTGGTAGGCGCTTGGCCACACAATACAAATGGTGCGCCTAAAGCGCTTGCTAATGTACGTCAAAAAACAACAGAAATAGAAGCACTACGATGGTTTGATTATTGGTTAAAAGGCATTCATAACGGCATTATGAGCGAACCGCCAATTCATTATGATATTTTAACCAAAGATTATTTGCCCAATAAATGGGTGTCAACAAAACAGTGGCCACCCAAAGAAATAGCTCCTATAAAACTCTATTTATCAAAAGGACACTCCTTGAGAAAAACAATTTCAGATAAGAATGCTCAAGTACCTGACTCATATACTATAAACTACACAACAACAACAGGGCATAATTCACGCTGGGGCAACGTGGCTGGTCAAGGTTTTATTAACTACAATGACCTTGCCTATAATGACACTAAAAGCCTGACTTATACGTCTGCGCCACTTAAAAGCAACATGACCATAGTTGGCTTTCCTATCGTTACGCTCTACCTGAGCTCCTCTACGAATGATGTGGATATACACGTTGTTTTAGAGGAAGTTGATAGGCAAGGATTCTCCCATTATCTTACGGAAGGAATGCTTCGGGCATCTCAACGGAAGTTAAGCAAGGCGCCGTGGAAAAATTATGGTCTGCCTTATCAGTCTCATAAAAAAGCTGATGTGCAATTGTTAAGGCATGGGCAGATTGTTAAGCTCCGTTTCTATCTTTATCCGTTTTCTCGTATGCTACATAAAGGTAGTCGAATCCGAATAGCTATTATGGGCGCTGATATGAATAATACAAATACATTAATATTTTCAAAAGCGCCTGTTATTAAGCTTTATCACGACAAGCAATATCAGTCGTTAATTGAGCTTCCGAAAAAAGTTTCAAAACAGAGGTAACTACGATATGAAGAGATTAACGGTTTTACTTTTATGTTTATTAGTCGGGGCTGCTTTTGGCATGAGCTCACAACAATTGAATCTACAGCTTCAGCAAATAACCAGTAACTATCTCAAAGAACATGGTAAAAAGCATGGGTTCACTGCTGTTGAAGTTAGTGTGCTTTTACCTAATGAAAAAGAAGCTCGGAAGTAAGCGCTCGAAAATCCCACCTACCCAGCCAAGCAATTAATCAGTAACCTCACAATCCTCAGAAACCAAACAAGGAATAGATGTGGAATTCAAACAGC
>Ga0233437_1005027_pt1 | contig 14866 bp, 15 predicted proteins | sample SI_122_August201_FD_182714 | JGI IMG/M metagenome (GOLD analysis project Ga0233437, IMG submission 182714) | Seawater microbial communities from Saanich Inlet, British Columbia, Canada - SI_122_August2016_200_MG | ecosystem: Environmental > Aquatic > Marine > Inlet | place: Canada: British... | reverse complement strand
TTTAGATCCAGTATGTCGCTATCGGCGCTCGAGACAACAAAGGGTCTGATATCATCTTGAATATGACCCCAATTCAAATTTCTAGCAAAGTTACTAATTACTGATTTCCATGATTCTTGAGTAATTTGGTAGCCTTCATAACTTGTTTGGATAAGCGCATTTTGTAAATAGGGTAGATTTGGTTGGAGATCTTCAAACCGAGATAATAGAAATATAATGTCATAGAAATCACGACCTTTAGTATAAGGTCGCTGTAGAATAGCGTGGAATTTTCCCGACAGAAAACTTGGTACATCATGATGAATAAGACTAAAGGGCGCATATACATTAATGAGCCTACGCTCAACCTGCCAACCGAGGGGAGGATTTGCATCGACCTCCAGCTTAATGCTGAGTTTCTCATCCTCATTTGCAGTGAGCCCGCATTCGTAAAGCAAATGTTCAAATTTGATGAATGTTGACCGAACCGTCTTCTCTTTAACACCCGAATCACTTGTTGAGTAACCCTGTAATGCCAACTGCTTACGTAGTTTTGAAATTACTCCTGTAAGTCCAAAATTTTCGTTTGGGATTTTTAGGTGAAAATCCAGGTCCTCAGAAAAACGATTAAGTCCGTGAATAATACGGAGAGCAGTCCCGCCATGAAAAATCAAGTTTGGTAGATCTTTTTGCTCAAAAAGTACTCTTAAGATGACATGCTGCAAGTACTCCCGTAACTGGAGATAGGCAATTGTGGGTGATTTAGCCTCTGTGGCGATTCTAAGGGCTTCCGCTTTCATTTTGTTTCCTTTAATGCCCGAATTAATGCATGAACACCCCTGGCAAGTTTTCTGCTGGGAATGTTTCTAGTATAGTCAGATAAAACATCAGGATTCAGGCTCTCAGTGTTTTGCAATCGCAAACTGTTCCAACGTTTAACATCCCACTCGCCACCATTCAGCAGACAAATATCGACCAAGGCTTTTTCTGGAGTGGCAATCAGAGTCTGTTGATTTGACTGGTCCCCGACCTGGAAAGTCTGATAACCCATAAAGCGGTCTGTTTTCAGGCTATGGTACTGATAATTTCCATACGGAGTGTGCCAACGCCGTGTATCTCTACTTGTCACCGCTTGAATCACCGGAGTATGGTCCGGGATGAGTTTGAAATATTCCAGGGCAGTATAGAGTGAGATGTAGGAGGGAGAGTACAGATAGTTGGAAATATAGAAGGGGTGCGGTGAGCGGCTTTGGTATTGTGTAGGGAGCATATATTTACCACGACGCAAACGAATCAGCTTGCCCGCTCCAACCCATCTGGACAGACGCGGTAAAACTTGGCTTTCGGTCTCGCCAAATAAAGTTAGCAAGTCAGCCGTTTCAAAAAAAGGCTGCTTGGAAAAACATTGTAATAAATTATCATATTTCATATTAATAACTTACCAATATACGCAAGTAAACAAAATAAAGTATAATTATTTGCTTAACAATCTTTGGTACCCAGGTTCGCAGGGGCGTTAAGCAGTTGATGCATCATAATTGTGCTCTTTAGCATTTTTTCTTAGGGTTGTATTCAGTCGATCAGGCTGATTGTGGCGGACTTCCTGCAAAAACCACTAAAAATCGTGTATATGTAAAGTGAAGAAGAATAAGCTTCTTCTCATTCAAACTTATCCGATTCTCTGAATTCCACACATTCGAACTAAACACCCCAACGAATATTAAGCTTTCTGAAGAATCCTATCACCAGGAGTTGCTCATGACACGTAAACTGCACGACCTCCCTGACGATCTTATCAGGGAAGAATATGTTAAACGCTATACTCTGCAAGCTGGCGCAAAATTGAATAGCTCAAAATCGGTAGCCAATCATTTGAGAGCTTACTTCTCCAAATCAAAAACTAAAGAAAGCTTTGCCATGATTTATCTGAATTCCCAGCATGAATTGATTGATACCAAAATTCTATTCACCGGTACCATTGCAACGGCTGCTATCTACCCACGCGAAATCATAAAGACACTGCTTATAGATTATCCTGGCACCGCAGCGGTCATTATTTCGCACAACCACCCCAGTGGCTCTAACACCCCTAGTTCACCTGATTTTGCCATCACCAAAAAGATAAAAACTGCCTTAGAGTCCATTGATATTGAATTACTAGATCACATCATTCTGGGCAGCAATTACTACTCGTTTTCAGATCACCATCAGATTTGAGCGGGTCCTGGCAACCTATCAACTTTCGCATTCGTAGTACCCAGTTTTAAAATATATCAATCCTAAAAAAAAGTAAGGAGGTCACGAAATGACCCTACTCATGCAACGTAGCGGAGAAGCCGCCACAATTGAGGACGTAAAAGAAATTCCTATCCCGAGGGCCACACGTACTTATCAACCTGTCTCTCACGAACAACTCTCAACCATGTTACTCCAGATGGCAGCACATCTTCTGCCAGGCTTTACACATGACAACAGTCAGTATGGACTGGCGGCTGACGGCAATAAGATGTTTGGTGTGCACACCTTTAAATCTGCTGAGACATCTATGGGCTTATGCATTGGATTTCGCAATTCATACGATCGTAGCATGTCTCTCGGAGTTGTGGTTGGCTCCTCAGTTCTCGTGTGCAGTAATCTGGTTTTAAGTGGAGATATCACCATCCTGCGTAAACACACACTGCATGTTCAAAAAGATATGCAGAGTATGGCTCTGTCAGCTATTTACAAATCACAGCAAGTCTATAAAGAAATCCTCAAAGATGCCGAAGCCATGCGTCTTTTAGACTTAAACGATGACAATGCCCATCGCATGTTGGGTCTGGTATATGGCAGGGGAATTATCACTCCCCGGCAAATACCGGTGGCCTTGCGAGAATGGCGAGTTCCACAGCATGAGGTGTTTAAACCTCGCACTGTGTGGAGTTTTTACAACGCCATCACAGAATCCCTGAAAAGTGCACCGCCTCAGTCCATTATGGAAAAACATCTGGGTCTTCACCGTCTCTTCTCTGAGCAATACTGCCTCACGGAGGTTGCATAATGACTGGTAAAGGCGTGCAAATCTTGGTTGAAGCCTTCCTGGTGGTGCTCCATGAAGTGTTTGCGTGGCTGCGTAACTCGAAGGGATCTCAACCGGGTAAGAAGCAAAAAGATGTACCGAAAAGCTGAAGTGTTGGAGCGGATTCAGCTGCGTCAATCCACAATCAAGGATTGGCTCAGCTGTCCCCTCATGTTCCGTTTTCGGCACGTGGAAGGGCTTAAGTCCGCTTACAGAAATGTCGCAGCCCTGCATGGTAGTGCCTTACACGGGGTTATTCATCAGCTACATACCCAAGGTTTCCGAACCAACCTCAAGCAACTTTACAGGGAGGCTTTCAGGGAAGCTATGGGTCAAGATCCAGAAATACCTATCCATTGGAAAAAATCTAAGCAAGCCGATATGGATAGTCTGGCAGACAATGCAGTCGAAATTTTGACTGGCTACCGCAACTGGGAGGAAAATCATCTCTGCCAGGTCCTGTACTCAGAGGTCAAATTTAAAGTCAGAATTAGTGGGTTTGATCTTTCCGGGACCATTGATCAGGTTCGCACTAATTCAGATGGTGATATGGATTTGGTGGATCTGAAATCCGGGGTTCAAAGACCGGGTGCTATTGCGCTACGACGAGATTGGCAACTTGGGCTTTACGCTTACGCCTTAAAACATGGGATGCTCTTAATAAATGGGTCGTGGGTTCGAGTCCGCTTGAGCGTTGATCGTGCAATTATCTATCATTTGCGTGCCCATGAGATATACAAGCGCAATTCAATATATGGTCGCAAAGGAGATGAGAAGGGTCGCCCCTTTATTGTGTGCCAAAAATCAGCCTGGGATCATCAGCAATTCAAACAAGATTTACTGAATATAATAAAAATGATGACCAAGGATTGGCCCTTCCCCAACCCGAATGCTTGTGGATTTTGTGGGTTTCAGGCAAGGTGCCATGCGGGGACCATCCTGGATGCATCACCTCAAGTAAGACGGGTAAAGCGGGATTTGCTTGAGCTTGGGATGTTGACCCAATAAATAGAAAGGAGGTTAATTTGCTAACAAAAACAGAAAAAGATAAAATACTGCAAGATCTCAAGAGTACAGATTGGGATATTGAACATGAGATGCTTGCGTTGAACTCACAGATTAACAAAAATAACCTGCCCAGACTTCGAATTGAGCATCATGAGCAGGGTAAACACCGCTTCTATATTGATTATGGTGAGTCATATATCAGAGATAGTAAGCAACATAATTATCTAAAGGTTAAGACTTTAAAGGCGATTGTATTTGAGGAGCAGCAGATCAGAGCGTTTTGGCTGGAGGATGAGAATCATCCGAGATGTTATGCTATTGATGATGAAATCTTGAGCGCTACGCCTATTTCACCAAACTGCAGGCAATGTCCAGAATCTATTCCAAGTTTTGGTTCGTGTAAACCCAAGGTACGACTATTTGTATTGCCCCTCTTAAAAAATCAGGGTCAACCCATGGTCATGTCGCTTTCACCCACCAGCATCAAACCCTGGCGGGAGCACCAATTAAAACTACAACGTAGCGGTCTGCCGCCTGTGGCAGTCATCACCACTTTTGAGCTTGAAGATTGTGCTAACGACAATTTCCGTTGGGCAAGAGTACAAGTCGGTATTCGTGGTATCGTTTCACGGGAAGACCTCTTGCTAGCAAAGCAAGCTCAGCAGAGTATAGGTCGGATTAAAACCCGAGTGGTTCATAAGGATTTTTGTGAAACTGGAGATCGCGTAGAAAAATCAGATTAAATGCTAATGTAAAATTACAGCCATTGCCAGAGAGGGGCAGTGGCTGTAAACGAGTATATACAACCCCACCCAAGTTAAAAGAGTCCAGTGACGGAATATTTCAATATTATTAAGGAGGAATTGATTGATCCTTATCGATAATCTCAAAAATAGTTAAGGAGCTTTCCCTCAAAATCGTGTAAAAGTGAATAATTTTTCATGACATTAAATAACAACAACCCCAAATCATAAAAGTATGAAATCAGTCTAAACCATATATACAAGAATAACAAGATATATATTTATAAATGCTTGAAAGTCTAATAATATTTCCTATATTTTAGTGCGCTTTGATACGCAGTACCGGGAAGCGAGTGGTACCCAGGCATGGGGCTGCACTACCGGAAAGCGATTATAACCGAGAAGGACCGGGATGCAAGGTCCGAAAAATCATCCAGACTGAATGATTGGTTAGAGCGCGATGAACTCCACAGACAACTCCCTCCCCTGTAAGAAATCCTTTAAACGTATACTTGTATTTAGCATAGGTGATTTAACTCGAAGAAGCGGTTTCTCATGAGCGCTTCTTATGCCTGGGAGGCAAATCCAGCAAGCAAGTACTTTGATATTCTTCTGGCAATATTTTGGGATTATCCGCTTGTTATGCACAAAACCTATCAATACAAATCTTTTGGACGCGAAGAAAGAGCTTACCTAAGAAAGGAGATTGAGAAGCTTCCCAATAGTCCGTTACGAGAATTGCTGCTCTCAATTCTGAAAGTAGTGCAACCACCAATCGGTTCATTCAAGCTTAAAAGTTTTAAATTGAGGGATGATGGTGATAAACTCGTGCATACCCACGAGATCATGGCCGATCCACACGTTTTCTTCCGGGTGGCCTCCCTGGCCTGGCTGAACGCGGATTCGGTCGCAATTTTCACGAATCTAAACCTTCATGTGCTCAATATGATATACAAAGAGAAACATATCTCTCGCTTCATATATCAGTTTTGGAATACAGGTTCACAGCATGGCTATTCAACCAAAAGCAGGACTGCTCTAATTGCACATATTCGAGCGAGTGAAAGCCTGTTAAATAAATTCAAGCCAATCATAGAGGGGGCCTGGAGTGATTTGACCCCGCTGGAGCTTGCAAAGATCTATGATATTCCTTTAAAACATGAACAAATAAAAGCTTTAAATAACCAAACCATACAGAATGGACGGCTCACCATGTTCGCAGACTCAAAAAGATTAAAGACAACAGAAGGTAAACAAACCAGTACAAAATTTTTAGATAGTACATTAAGAATGCAAGCAGATCTAATAGACCATGAGGATCGGGAGGGCCATAGTTCGGACTCTGGTGACTTACTGTCCTTTGGAGGGATTGGAGGAGATAATGACTAAAAAGCAAAAGGTGGTAGACCTGGTAACCCGGATCCGTCAGATTTTTCGCAACAAAGAGGGTCAGCTACTTGACTTTGATACACGTCCGCATTGGAAGCAAATCTATAATGATAAGAACCGCTATGTGGTACTTATGACTAGTAGACAGATAGGAAAATCTACTTTTCAAGCAACTCGGATTTTGTACGAAATGCTTGGTACAAGAAATGCGTCCATATTGTTAGCTAATGCGAAGGAAACACAGAGCAAAAAATTTCGTCAGCAAAGCCTATTACCCCAAATCTATCGGAATCCTAAGCTAAAGCGAGCTGCCTTTGGTAAAAAAAGTATCAATAACGCTGAAATGATAAAGCTGAGCAATGGATCAACACTTCATCTGGAACACATTGGGACCAGTGCGGATTCGGCTCGGGGGTCGAGTGCGCCTACCATCATCGTCGACGAAGTACAGGATGTACCCCGTGAAAATCTGGATGTTATCATGGAAAGTGCGGCGAGTTTTCCCAAGGATTCAAAATACCGCTTTTCTGGCACATGTAAAGATGATGGCAACATCATGTATCAATTATTTTTAGACACCTGCCAATATGAGTGGATTATTCCTTGTGCATCCTGCAGAGAGGATAATCCACCAATCGGGATGGAGCATATTGATCTGGAGAGTGAATACCTGTTTTGCTCACACTGTAAAGAGCCGATTGATACGCTTAAGGGGAGCTGGGTCGCACAAAATCCCAAGTGTAAAAGGAGCGGCTACCGAATCCCTCGTCTGATAGATTCGAATACGGTCTGGCGGAATTCAGCTGATGGAATTTTGGATAAGTATGAGGCGTATTCACGAAATAAGTTTTTGAATGAGGTGATGGCGATACCAAGTGTCCAGGGTGAGGCACTGATCACACTTCAAGAATTGGAATCATTTTGTGAGGACAGACCGATGATGGACCCTAATGATGTACCCCGGGAGGAAATAGAAAATCAAGCTATTATAGCTACTGTTGACTGGGCATACAATATAGACCCTGAGAAAGTGTCTCACACGATTATAGGCATTGCAAAAGTGGAGCACGACCACCTCAAGATGCTCTATATGAAACGATTCTCTGGTCCATACTATGATGGTGTGATTGGTCCAGATTTAGTTCTAGATGAGATGCTTGGGCTGTTCAGAGCATTTGGTGTGGATTGGGTCCTCGCAGATCATCGTATTGGCAACAAGGAAAATCTAAGATTAGGGCAGAAAATTGGTAAGCGAATGGTGGAGGTAGAATATAGTCCTGGGTCTCATCCAGTAACCTTGAAACGCGACAAGAATAGATATTCGATCCCCAGGACAGAAAGTCTTGATCGCCTTTTCAATCAATTGCGAGCAGGTCGGTTCACCTTTCCCAATTTTGATGCTTCTGAAGAGTTCTTAACAGATATCATGAATGTTTACATCCACATCAATGATGAACATACCCGCAGGTCTTATGAACGGAAAGGAGGAAGGTCTGATGACTTCCTCCATCTCTTGAATTACACGCTCATAACGGCGATTGAACGTTACGATGATATCATGCCCTGGTTGGGGAAATACAGCTATAAGGACTAATACAGGTCGCATTAACTTTTACTGTCAGGAGGTCGGCTGCGTGCCAAAGGAGTGAAGGTTTTTGTTTTTGCCAGGTATGCTTATCCTACTCCCAGGCGAATCTCCGGCCAATGGGATAAATAATACACTAACATAGCAGAGTCTGGCCACGTAGACCATCCCGCTCCCTCTGTTAAACGAGGGAACCATGTATACATCCACATCGTATGAACGATAAATCTGTGGTTAGTGAACGAGATGGGCTTTCTCACCCTGCGGAGTGAATCCCGCTAAAGCGGGTCGAAATATAGTAGCAAGGCCCCATAGATCAGGTTTGGCGACATATGTCACAGAATGAGTTTGTGGGGATGTGGACCCCTACTTTCGACTTTCAGACCATCGACTTTTGACTAATTTCAACTGCTAAATTTTAACCGAAGATTAGGAATTATATTGAAACGAATAATTATCACTGGTGGCGCAGGCTTTATCGGCTCCAACTTCATCCTCAAGCAGCTCGCCGAAACCGACAACCACATCCTCAACCTTGATAAACTCACCTATGCAGGCAATCTGGATAACCTTAGCACTGTAGAAAAGCATGAACGCTATCAATTTGTTGAAGGTGATATCACTGATGCTACACTGGTACAGTCCGTCGTCAATGATTTCCAACCTGATGGCATTATTCATTTTGCAGCCGAATCCCATGTGGACCGTTCCATAGATGGCCCTATTCCCTTTATCATGACCAATGTAGTTGGGACAGCCATTCTTTTAGATAGGCTGCAAAATTACTGGAAGACACTTGATGACGCAAAGAAGGAAGACTTCCGTTTTCTGCATGTCTCTACAGATGAGGTCTTTGGTTCTCTGGGTCCAGAAGAATTATTCAGAATTGATACTCCCTACGATCCCAGCTCACCTTATTCTGCTTCAAAGGCAGGCTCAGATCATCTGGTCAGGGCCTGGGGACGCACCTTTGACTTCCCCATAGTGCTGACCAACTGCACAAACAATTACGGACCTTACCAATTCCCTGAAAAACTGATTCCCCTCATGGTTATCAATGCTATATCGGGCAAATCTCTACCCATTTATGGTGATGGCCTGAATATCCGTGACTGGCTCCATGTTGAAGACCATTGTGATGCGATATATTCAGTCTTTCAGAATGGGGCTCTCGGTGAAACCTATTTGGTGGGAGGGGAAGAAGAGGTCACCAATCTCAGGGTGGTTGAAAGCATTTGCAACATTCTGGATGAGATTCGACCAAATGAATCAGGCAAGAGTTATCGGGATCAAATTACCTATGTGACTGATAGACCAGGGCACGATGTCCGCTATGCCATGGATATTTCAAAGATTCGTTCGGATTTGAGTTGGGAACCCTCACATACTTTTGAGGCCGGACTCAAAGAAACCATACAATGGTATCTTGAAAATCAGGACTGGTGGAAAGCCTTGCAACAAAAGCAAATTTATGAGCAGGAAAGATTGGGTGTAAAATGATGAAGGGGATAATTCTGGCTGGTGGCTCTGGAAGTAGACTACATCCAGTCACTAGGGTGGTTTCTAAACAACTTCTGCCTATTTATAATAAACCAATGATTTATTATCCTTTGTCAACTTTATTACTGGCTGGGATTAAGGAAATTCTCATCATTTCTACACCTACTGATCTTCCTCGGTTTGAGGAGTTATTAGGAGATGGCAATCGTTTTGGGGCCAAATTCTCCTACGTGGTCCAACCCAGCCCAGATGGTCTAGCTCAAGCATTTATCCTTGGAGAAGACTTTATTGGTGATGATGATGTGTGCATGATTTTGGGTGATAATATTTTCTTTGGTCATGGATTGCACACCATGTTGAAGAAGAGTGCTCAGATTGTCGCAGAGGAGAAAAAATCCGTTGTATTCGCCTATCATGTTGATGATCCTCAGCGTTATGGTGTTGTTGAATTCAATGATTCACAGAAAGCACTTTCGATTGAAGAAAAACCTGAGAACCCAAAAAGTAATTTTGCAGTTGTTGGGCTCTATTTCTACCCCAATTCTGTGGTTCAAGTCGCCAAGAATGTGAAACCCTCGGATAGGGGAGAGTTGGAGATTACATCGGTAAATCAACACTATCTTGAGGAGGGATCCTTGCAGGTCCAGATCATGGAACGGGGTTTTGCCTGGCTGGATACGGGTACCTTTGATTCTATGCTGGAAGCCTCCCAATTTGTTCAGACCCTCGAGAAACGCCAGGGCCTCCAAATAGCTGACATCGAAAACCTTTAAACCGTTTAACTGCCAAGGGCGCAGAGGACGCAGAGAAAAATGATAGTTGGCAAAAAAAATAACTTTGCGCTCTTCACGCTCTCTGCAGTTAATAAAAAAGGATAGCATGAAATTTAAGGTAACACCACTGAGTATCCGCGACGTTCTCCTTATCGAGCCCACAGTTTTCACTGATGATCGTGGCTATTTCAAAGAAAGCTACAATCTCCAGGATTTTGAGGAATTCCTACCCGGCGTCAAGTTTGTCCAGGACAATGAATCCAAGTCCAGCAGAGGAGTACTAAGAGGCTTACATTTTCAAAAAGCACCCCATGCCCAAGCCAAACTGGTTCGTGTGATCCAGGGTGAGATATTTGATGTAGCCCTAGACATACGCCCTAATTCTCCAACGTATGGACAGCATGCTGCTGTCCGATTGTCAGCCGAGACCCACCACCAATTATTTATTCCTATTGGATTTGCTCATGGATTTCTAGTTACTAGTGAAACAGCCATTGTTCAGTATAAGACAGACAATTATTACGAGGCCGCAGTGGATGGGGGTATACATCCCCATGATCCAGATCTCAACATCCTCTGGGCTCTACCAAAAGAAGAGCACATTCTCTCCAGTAAAGACATGCTTCTTCCCTTACTTTCGAGCTCGAAGTCGTTCACTGAGTGATCGCGAAGCGATTGTATTGTCCGGTTTCATGACATGGGTAACATAATAATGTCAAGACATAGGTAACACATTATTGTGTTAATATGGGTAAATCTCAATAGAAGGAGACAGCCCATGCCCTGGAAGGAGCGGAAGTTAATGGAGGAGCGCAACCGCTTCATTACATGAGATCATGGAGTCAACACGATCATTTATTGCTATCTGTCTTGAGTTTGGGATCAACCGCAAGACGGGGTTATAAGTGGTTTCATAGATTTGAGGAATGTGGTTTTCCGGGTCTTGAGGATCAGAGTCGACGTCCGAACACCTCACCTGGGCAGTTAGTTGAGGGCATCGTTTGTGAGCTGAATAAACTCAAACTTGCCCATAATACTTGGGGTCCTAAGAAGATCAGGGAGCTTTATGGTCGGGTACATGAGGATTCCATTCCTAGCTTGAGTAGTGTAAATCGCGTATTCAAAAAGACTGGTTTGGTAAAACGCAATACGAAATCATGAAATCTCTCTGATCTTAAACACACTTGTGTACAGTAGGGCATCAAGTATCACAATATGATATTTATGTACTTAGCGTATGTGTTGAAATGTTGTAGCCTGCCTATTTTTGGCCTCATCATCGTACTTTACAAAGTGAGTTAAAACGGAATGTTTAAGTAATCTCAAAGATTTTCTGATTCGGAATCATTATAGGTGTTCATTTTTTATAAATCTATATACGGACTAAAAGGGTGTTGGCGGAAAGTATTCCCTGTAAAGGCAACACAATACGCATCAACCTTATTGACACCAAATCATCTTCGCACTAACTATTCTAAACGGTTTGGAAATGGCAAACTTAAAATATCCAGCTTGTGAAAATTCGACTAACCTTCATCTGTATCTGGCTACAGTCAGAGCATTTATCAAAATTCATTATGGTCTATACTCTCAAGTGGCTATCCATTGAAAAGCGAAAATGGGTACCACTGACTATCGTTTTCCCCGATTGGATTCCATGTATTCCAGAGCCAAAAATATACCTGCCAGAATAACTAAAGCCTGAATTTGTGTATAGAAAGCTGTCGATATCAACGGCTGATCCAGATAGCCAAGAGCAATAATCCCACCCTTAATTATGTAGTAAACAATTTTTGATATAAGTATTGCCGACAGAAAACCAATGATCTTCTTTGACTGTCGAGTATGGATTGAGCTCAAAACATAACCAAAGACCATTAATTCGCTGCTCATGACCAGAAATTTCGGAAAGACAGGGTGACCAGTGCTTAAAAATGAAAGAATTGGGAGTGCTGCAGCGATGGCTACTGAATTCCAACGACTTGAATAGATGACAGTCACTAAAACCAGGATTTTCATTGGATCCAGCTTGTAAAGAGGAAAAGGCAATATATGAGCTACAACCAGTGTTAAGGAAAAACTTAATATTACAAGGACATCTGTAAGCAAGGTCTTTGTTAAAGGCTGAAATGCAGCAATATTAGAAATGTTTATGGATTTCATGTGTAAATACTCCTGAATGCATTTTTACAAGGTTTACTTCCCAGCGAATGTAATCAGTAAATCATCCAGAGTTAGAACTAGTATTTTATTTCTTTTAAATTAATCCACTGCTCATTTGAATTGTTACTCCAAGTAGCATATTCATTCAATACATCAGTGTGCTTCACCAGCTACTTGACCGTCGGGGGGTGATCATCCAGGAAATGTATTTTGATTGGGTCGAGCATAGCGGTTCGTGTTATATTCTGAAGTGATTTGAGCTCTCTCAAAGTCCTCGTAACCTGAAACGTATTTTCATTGTAAAGAAAGAAGTATCGTGACTCCAGAATGATTTGAACGGAGACCAAGTCCTTGGTAGCTACCAGATGAATTGATTCTGGAGGTTTTAGTGCCCAAAGGAAGTTCTCCTGTAGAGCATAGTTGGGACTGAGGGCCAACCATGTAGTTTGATTGTTAGTTTGGAGAGTGGCACACATTTGATAGAACAGATCTCTAACTCGATCACGAGTTGAAGCATGTTGCTCCCGATAAGGATCAAACTCAACCTGAGAAGTGATAGGTCTCCCATTATCCGTCGCCATCATATGAACGGCTCAGTCCTCACCCTTGTGGAAAGAGATTCTCAATTCCAGAATCCTGATAATTTCTATTACGGGAAGCTGGCTGATATCCAATCAGAAGTAGTTGATAACCTAGAAGTTCTAGGGGCACTGTAGGCTGTGACCATACATTCAAGAATACTACCTGCCACAACAACAACATAACTAGGTGCAAGGATTTGGTTTTTCTTCCCGTCAACCTTCCAAAGATTTGATGTGCAACCTCTGAACACGCTCGGAACTGCGCTTAGCAAAAGCCTGTATTCCAGCAAGACGTGCCATGGTAACACACCGGGAGAGTCATTGACATCACTCAGTGAGACCATCCCGGACTAACAACATCATAAAGTTCTTTACCATCCATTAATCTGTAAATAAGACCAGATGTAAATACATGACAGCCTGCCCTAACTTTATTAACTTTCAATTCACATGAGGGACTATTAGCATCATGATCCTGAGCACAAAGAAACCCAGAACCCATCAAGTATTCAAGCTGTAAACGATGTAAAGTTGATACCGATTTCCCTTGTGGATTTGTAACTGGTGATAGTGGTAGCCCTGAAATTCAACAAGTAGCTCAAAAACTTGGCTTATTGAAGAGGTAGCGATCTGCGGCCTGATCCAGCCATTGAGACAGCTCTATTCAAAGGTACTCCGGCCAGGGGAGCACTGGCACAGTTTGGTGAATTTGAGTTTCTCAATCGCAAGTCACTGATTCTATTCTATCGCTGACGTCTGGTCAACCTTGGTAAGGCCACTGTCATTCATCCCTTATCATGTCTACATCATTTGCCAACCAGGACCTGGCTTAGCTTGTGCTCCCTGAAGATGTAGCTGCTTGTAGGTGCACAAAACCTTGTGAAAGAACGTGATGAGGCAGTGGCCATGTTACACCTAGTTCATATAATGTTCATTTAACAAAACTATATGATGATCAAGAAGAATATTTGGGGTATCAGAAAGACGGTCCATTCAAACCTGAATATCACAGGTACGAGAATAGGGTTAATCCCATATATTCAATTTTAAGAGCAGCTAAAAATTCTGGAGTAATTGTGCAATGTGAAACCCGCATTCTATGCTATCTTCCCCCATGTCAACAATTCACATGAAGCACACTAACACAGAAATTGCCCAGTCTTTTAGCTCTTGGTTGGCTCGATTTCATTCCATTGTTTTACTTCTCATAGCTTTTCACTTTTCATTTTTAATTATTAATTGTGGTTTAGATGTTGAAGATCCCAACTCACCGCTTGCCCCAGTTTGGGTTCAAAAGTCACTGCCTGAGGAATGGCCCGAGCGCGGGATTGATGCCCATGAATCTGATGGGATCTATTTGGAGTGGGAATCTGGCCCGGAAGAGGACATTAAATGGTACAACATTTACAGGGCAACCTGGTATGGTATAAATGATAGTCTGGGAGAATATGCCTTGCTTACTCGTCTGGAAACTGGATCTACACCTGAGATGGAGTATATAGATCGTAGTGCTGATATCCGAACAAAATATTTTTATAAAGCCAAAGCCGAGGATGCATCCGGAAACCTGAGTCAATTCTCTGATTCGCTAGTTTATTCACTTTTACCTCAACTAAATTCTGAATGGATGCATCCCAATGGTTCAACTGTTTGGCTAAATGACAACAGGGCTCTCAGTTGGTTATACTCCAACGCAATTGAAATGGAAGACTATTATTTGACAATTTTAGGCTCTACGAATGAATTCGTTTTCCGAGTAGCCATATTGCCCGAGAATTATATTGATATATCTGAATCCTGGCAGATTCCTTTAGATGTTCCCCTTGATTCTGGAAAAATATATAAATGGCGCATCGACACTGGCGCAAATTATCTAAATGGTCGTGAAACATCTGGCTCTGAGTCTATATGGGCGACCTTTCTTTTTGCTGGTGACTGATGGCGTAAGAGCAGGTAGTCTGAGAGTCGAAAGCCACCATTGGTTATGGTATATTTAGACTAGATATTTGCAGAGCAAGGAATTTCTATCGAGCAGCCCCTCCCTTTACAGTGAACCATTGTCAACGAATGTAGTGTTATCATAGGAT
>Ga0233437_1005026_pt1 | contig 14867 bp, 11 predicted proteins | sample SI_122_August201_FD_182714 | JGI IMG/M metagenome (GOLD analysis project Ga0233437, IMG submission 182714) | Seawater microbial communities from Saanich Inlet, British Columbia, Canada - SI_122_August2016_200_MG | ecosystem: Environmental > Aquatic > Marine > Inlet | place: Canada: British... | reverse complement strand
GGTTTATTGCTGATAAAAAAGGGGATGTTTGAAAAAATACGTAATCAAAACATATTTTATATGTATTTTGCTGTGTTGTTGTTCTTTCCGTTTGTCCTGGGAATTCATACGCTATTACGTCAATTGTTGGCAGTAGTAATATTTTTTAATGCATTTGGGCTAATCTGCAATAAAAAATATTTCAAAGGACTTTTAATATTTACGATTGCATTTTTTGTACATAACTCTTCGATATATTTCTTGCCAGCTATCCTTTTCATGATTGAAAAACCATGGATGAAAACATCCTCCGCAATCATTCTTGTTTCAATTCTAATTGCTAATTCGATACTGCCTTCAAGCACAAACGAATTATTCTATAGAGATTATGGAACCAATACCGAGGGATATAAAATTACGTTGGCATATATATATTCATTATTAAGTATTGCCATTCTTCTGGTAACTATAGAAGTAACTCATGGTAAGGGAAATAAAATGTATTTATTTTGGACCACACTGACGTTGATAATTATATATTTTAGTTCGCTAGAGGCTTTTAGTAGTGGGATATCCCAACGAGTGGCGTTCCTAGTATTTTCATATCTATTCCCTGTAATTGTATATTATATTGAGTTAAACTTTAAGCAAAAAAAAACAATGAGGATCATATATCTCAATGTATCCATCTTACCGATTATTATAATTCATAATTCGACGATTGACTTAACCCCACTTTTTTAATTGCTGAGTAAATTGGAATTATTCTTCAACAATATGTGTATTCGAAGAATTAGGATGAGATAAAGACAGCAGAAATGAAAATACATAAATGATAACATCATGATCAAAATCAGCTTAATTATTCCATGCTATCATGACTCCTTAACAATCAAAAGGGCCATTGATTCAGCATATTCACAAACAAGGAAAATTGATGAAGTAATCGTTGTTAATGATTTTTCTCCTGAGAGTGATGCAATTGAAAATGAATTAAAGAACTATACAGAGATAATTTATATTAAAAATGGAAGCAACCTTGGATTAGCAGCCTCAAGAAATGTTGGATTATTCGCAGCAAGTGGGGAAATAGTAACATTTTTGGATGCAGATGACCAACTTCATCCCCAAAAAATCGAATTCCAATTGGGATTAATGCAACCAAACGTTGCGGTTGCATGTTTGACTGAAAATATTTATGAGGGAACCAATACATCATCTTTCACACCAATTAATGAGCGTTTGAAGGTGAAATTAGTTGTAAGTAATAAAAAAATGCTATACCGTAATACTCTAGTGGGAGCAAGTATTATGATATATAAGCAAACTCTGATAAAGTATGGTGGCTATGATGAAAGCCTTCGTTCAGCAGAAGATTATGATTTATGGTTACGGTTGCTTGATGAAGGGGTTGTTGTTTACAATATTCAGCTGGAACTTTATCGATATTATCGTTCAAACACAGGTAGTTTATCAAACAATATGCGAAATATTTCTTATTGGGAACTGGAGATATTAAAAAAACACTTTCAGAGAAAAGGACATAAGTTCCTTAATTCAACCCAGGATGCATTTCTCTGGGCACTGTGGCTCGGTAAGCACTTGTATCGTTTTGAGAAATGTAATGATGAGCAGTTGAAAATAGATACAAGAAATAACATTAAATTGCTTCACGAACACAAAATACTACAAGCTATACTTCATATTATAGATGCATTAAGATTATTAAAACTATTCACATAATCTATAACATCTCGGTCAAAATGAAAACTACTAATTTAAATAATCAATTTATGAAAAGTAGATATCATGATTTGTAAGTTGATAAATTAATTCAACAAAATAGATTATCTGCGAGATAAAATTGTGCATCGATGAGTTTAAATATAATGGGTGTCTTCTAACTTATGGAATTAGTTAAAAATAAAAAGAGGAAAGTTGCAATTGTGGTAAGTGATCCAATGATTGCAAAATTCTTTTTATTGCCTCACATAAATAAATTATCCAAAAGATATTTGGTCACTCTTATTTGTAATATGGAGTACCAAAGTGATTACTTGGAAAGCTTGCATGAAGATATTTCTCTAATCCATATTGGTATATGCCGTGAAATTGAGCCTATCAAGGATATTCAAGCTCTGATCCGGCTACTGTACCACTTGAAAATAGCTCATTATGATTTCCTCTATTCAATTACTCCCAAAGCTGGTCTACTCGCTATGATCTCCTCGAAAGTAAGTAATGTACCTTATCGAGTGCACACTTTTACTGGTCAAGTTTGGGTGAATTCTTCAGGAGTTAAAAAGTACATATTAATGAATATGGATCGGATTATCGCAATACTAGCATCATATATTCTGATAGATAGTCCATCTCAAAGGGACTTTCTAATTAATAAAAATATAGTTGGCTCCGAAAAATCGAATGTGCTTGGAGTTGGGTCGATAACTGGGATTGATGTAAATCGTTTTAAACAAAATCTCAATGAACGTAAATTTAATCGTAAGAAATTAAAAATTGATGACTCGATGATAATTGTACTCTTTCTTGGTAGATTGAAGAGGGAAAAGGGAGTATTTGAGTTAATACGGGCATTTAAGAATCTCAGTAAAAGAATGAAGAACCTGAAATTAATAATTGCAGGTCCCGATGAAGAAAATATACAACCTGCATTGGAACTAGAATTGATGAGTCGAAAATCCGATGTTTATTTCTATCCGTATGTAAAAAAACCAGAGGAACTCTTTAATATTGCTGACATCTTTTGCCTGCCTAGTTTCCGTGAAGGTTTTGGAAACGTAATCATTGAAGCTGCAGCGTATGGTATTCCTTCCATAGCTTCAAGAATTTACGGATTAACTGATGCTATTGTCGATCAAGAGACAGGTATTCTTGTAAAAGCTGGTAGTATTGATGAACTTGAAAAAGCTATATTTTATTTAGCAAACAACGTTCAAGAAAGAAATAGACTCGGGTCCAATGCCAGAATTCGAGTTAACCAAGAATTTAAAGAATCAGAACTAACGGAAAAATTTTCAGATTTTGTAGATGGATATTTGGATTAAATGATATGAATCAGGTAGGTTCAGTTAATTAGTCATAATTACATTGAGATGGAGAGGTAATGAAAAAAAGGATATTAATTACTGGTGGTGCTGGCAATATTGGAGGTAGTCTATCTAGAAGGCTTGTCCTTGATAATGACAACCACATAACGATTGTTGATAATCTGTTAACAGGATCAACTGACAATTTACCTGACAAAAAATATACCAATTGGCGTTATATAAACTCAAATGTGAATGACTATAGTGATATTTCACCCATAATAACCTCGGGGTCCTTTGATATAATATTTCATTACGCAGCCTTAGTCGGTGTTCACAGAACTTTAGCTCACCCTAAAATGGTTCTTGATGATATAGATGGTCTCAAAAATATTATGAGCTTAGCAAAAAATACCGGTGTAAAGCGCGTGTTATTTTCATCTTCGTCTGAAATTTATGGAGAGCCTGTGGAGATTCCACAGGTTGAAGCCACCACCCCATTAAATTCCAGGTTACCCTATGCGATTGTAAAAAATGTGGCGGAGGCTTTTTGCAAAGCTTATCACTTAGAGTATAATCTTAACTACACGATATTTCGATTTTTTAATACATATGGTCCATTACAGAGCAATGATTTTGTCATGTCAAGATTTATTAGACAGGCTCTTGGCAATAAGAATATCACGATTCATGGTACTGGGGAGCAGACACGAACATTTTGTTTCATTGACGATAATTTAGATGCTACCCTTCTGGCAATGAATGAAGATCATTGGTTAAATGATGTTGTTAACATAGGTAGTGATGTAGAAATATCTGTTGTAGACTTGGCCAAAAAAATCATTGAACTTACTAGTTCTAAATCGAACATTGTGCATATTGAGGCACGAGAAGAAGGTGATATGACGAGGAGGCAGCCAGACATTAGTAAGATGAGACATGTGTTAAAAAGAGATTTAATATCACTCGACAAGGGTATCATGCTGACGGTAGATAGCATAGTTACCCGTCAGCGATCTTCATGATACTGAGGTTCATACTACTTTTTGTTAGCGCAATATTTCTTGTTAATTATTTCCAAAACAATAGCATAATGTGATACCCTCGAATAAGTAAAACCATAATAATTTGAAAGCAAATATGGACCCAATATCTTATCTTTTATTAATCATTACTGTTTTATTATCATCTGCTGTGAGCGTGCGACTCGTTAAAGGGCTAGGAGTGAAAAACGGATGGATAGCAATTATTCGTGAAGACCGTTGGCATGAATCAATAGCGGCTTTACATGGAGGGGTTGGATTTTATCCTGCATTACTTATGGGCATGATAATCGTTCTTATATCCTACTATCAACACTCACAACTTGACTCAGGAGAATTATTGTTATTGATGTCGCTTATCTCTGGATCCTTTATCATGTTTATCTTTGGATTGGCTGATGACATATTACAATTTAAACCTGTCACTAAATTGATAATACAATCAATTGCAGCGAGTCTTTTCATAGTTGCTGGGGGTGTCTATCCATTATCGGACAATAATTCTTTTAATATCATTATAACTTATATTTGGATTATTGGATTAACCAATGCAGTAAATATGTTAGATAATATGGATGGATTAACAACCGGAATTGTGATTATAGCCTCTTTGGCGGTTATGATGTATACATTTCTTATTGGTCAATCACAATTTCCAGCTTTTTATATCTGCGGTGTGCTGAGCGTGGCATTATTTGGCTTTTGGCTTTTTAATTTCCCACCAGCTTCAATTTTCATGGGGGACTCTGGTAGTTTATCAATTGGTTATCTCATTGGAGCACTTACGATACCGAGCAGCTTAAATGGAGTATTTGGATTCTCTAGGGAAAATGGACATATTTTTTCGTATTTATTTCTGTTAATTCCACTGATCATATTAGCTGTTCCAATCTTCGACACAACCTTCGTCGTGATATCCCGTATCCGCCGATCTGTTAAAATATATCAAGGAGGACGTGATCATACTTCACATAGTTTTATTCTCAAAGGATTTTCAGAGAATAAAACTTTATTTCTACTATATTCAATTGGTCTATTAGGCGGTGCAATTCCAATATTTCTTTTGTACTCGCAGGTATTATTTTTATTATTATCGAGTGTATATTTGGTTACTATCTTTCTAATTGGAGCTTATTTAAGTAACGATAAGCATTAGCCTGATAGGTTCAGTGTCAAATTGTGGTTTAATTATTTCTAGAAAACTAATACAACATAATTCATGTCTTCAATGATTCCCCGTTTAAGCTTTTAATATCCACAAATATGATGAACAACATATATTTTCATGTAATTTTACTTATATTTAATAAACAGTGTAATTCATCGTTCGGTCCGCTAGCCGTCTCAGTCTTCTAACTCCAACCCAAAGATAAGCTGTATAGATTTGTTTAGACGAAGATTTTAGCCAACTCCTCGTCTATATGCTCTGTTCATTATGATTTCTGGTAAAAACTGGATCTGCTATCTTTAAGCAACCTGGACATGTGTATGTATTTTGGACAAAAGGAAAAGGTCTTAACACAAGAGAAATTATCAAAAAAAACGCTTTAAATGAGGATGCTAACTAGTATAAAATTGCAGCACCATAAGAAGTATGCTTAATATGTTAGATGCCCAGAAAGTGTCTCTTATTTTTTAAGTAATTTCGTCTGAATTATCCTGCCGACTCAGAGAATATTGAGGGTGTAAAAAAAAGGTCCTGCCGATAGGCAGGACCTTTTTTTTACATATCGGTCATTATTAGAAAAGCGTGCTAATGTCGTACGCAAGCATTAAGCCGACATTAAGCCAAGAATAAGCACCATCTTGACTTGAATCACCAACATCCACACCACTATCCAATGTTGCATTCATTCTTAAATAGGGTCGGGCTACCATTGGCACACCGGGAATAGCATAGTCAAATGCGGCTCCTGCTGTTAGACCTAAACTAGCACCAAAATAGCCAGCACCTAACTGTGCGGTTACTGCACCTTGCCCAGTTTCAAATATCGAAGTGTTGGCGGTTGCCAGTGCAAAAATTCCAGACAATTCACCACCAGTAGTAGAATGTGAAAAACTATACATTCCCACCTGAGCCCCAAAACCAATCTCAAAAGGTCCCAAAGCGAGACCAAAAGGGGTATTAATTGACAAAGACGGAGCTAGGCCGCTTTCATCATAATTTTCCCCAAGTCCACCGTGTCGATACCCAGGATACCCCAAATCGAGTCCAACGGTGTATCCAATCATGGCAGATCCACTGGTAACTTCAGTTTCCATGGTGCCTTCTTCAGCCAGCATAGCTTCCAGTGCATCCCCAGTATCTTCTTCCATCATTGGTTCTTCCATGGCGCCATCTGAATCTGGCATCATCATTTCCTCCATGGCCATGGTGTCAACAGCAGCAGTATCAGCCATCATTTCCTCGGCGGGAGCTTCCATAGCTTCCTGACCGAAGGCAGCGACAGCAAATACCAGAATAAATAGTACAGAAAAACGTTTCATGTTTCCTCCAAAGTTCTTCATTTTCTTCAGGTCAGGATGACCTAATTATTTTAAAATTGTCTCGAAATACCCCCATCGAGGTCATGTCTTTCTCGATAACGCCTAAATAATACACTTCTACGTGTCAAAAAGCAATCTTCAATCCATTGTTTTGTAAGGTATTTTGCACTTTGTTGAGACCCTAAATTCTCAATGTTACTTTTGAAATAGTGTTCGGAGGAATTTAGGACAAATTTTATTGATAACCCTTGACCATCACAACTCCCGAACGTCTTACCACCTATCTTCATTTAGGTGCTTTCCCCTCTAATAAATCTTTGGAGAACATAGCCCCAAACCTATATTGCCGTGCCAAATTTTGACCTTTTGGCATTAGATGGTAATTCGCTCTCCTTCGACAGGCTCAGGAAGATGCGAATAAAGGAATTGATTTCGTTCCATTGATTGAGCCTGTTTTGAAAAGAATTTCTCCCACTCAATGAGTCGGGATGTGAACAAATGAAAAGGATTAATCCTTATGTCTGGACCTTTGCGGATGCGTGTCTTTCTGGTCGTTCTCCTGGTAGGAGCCGCTGCCTATATGTTGAGAGATACCATTAGCTATTACACGATGGATGAGAGCCAAAAAGAAGCCCTGATTGAGAGTGGGGAGATGGACGATATTCGTAAAAATATCATTCATCAGGGATTGGATCTTCAGGGCGGTATGCATGTTGTCCTTGAAGTTGATCTGGAGGAATTGATACATACCCGAGTTGAAGATGGGGATGCTGAGATTGAGGCATTGATTTCCACGAGTCTGGAAGAAGCCCAAAACAATGAGGTAGAATTTTTCCCCACCTTTGCAAAAAATGTGAATGCGACGACTATCCGTCTTGCTCGATATTTTCCTATTTATGAAAAAGGTCCCAACGTCGATGTCCTTGAGGCTTTGGAGGCCGATGCCAAGGATGCCGTTGACCGGGCCGAAGAGATTATTCGTAATCGTGTCGATCAATTTGGCGTATCAGAACCGACCATTCAACGCAAAGGCGCCTGGAGAATTATCGTTGAGTTGGCTGGTATCTCAAATCAAGCTCAAGCGCGTGAGCTTATACAGGCTACAGCCCTTTTAGAATTTGTTTTGGTTCAGGAAGATCCTCAACTACTGGATGAAGTCATTCGCAACATTGACAAAGCCTGGGCGGCCGATATGGGAGAAGAAACTCCTGCAGAAGCCAGCGACGAGGTCATCAAGACAGACACAAGTGAAGTGGAAACGGCACCCAGTTTGGCTGATGTCTTATCAGGCGAAGAAGGTGATTCTCTGAGTATTACTGGGACAGGTGATGTAGGTCGACCCTTCTCATCTTTGATTAACGTTGGCAGTAACACCATCTGGGTTCCTGAAGAAAATGTTCGCTCCATCAAACGTAAACTTGAAAAACCCGACATCGCATCAGCCATATCATCTGACAGCAAGCTAGCATGGGGTGTTTCACCACGGGATATTACAGGTGATGGTCGCATGCATAGAGCCCTCTATCTCATGAAAGGGTCTGCCGAGTTAACTGGTGATGTGGTAACCGATGCTCGTGAATCCCTGGGTGGTTTTTCTGGTGCTGAGTTTGTGGTACATCTCTCCATGAATGATGAGGGATCCCGTGAATGGACCAAGATCACTGCTGGTAATGTTGGCAAGCGTATCGCAATTGTTATGGATGGCAATGTTCATATGGCTGGTGTCATTCGTGACAAAATTGCTGATGGTCGCACACAGATTGAAGGCATGAATGATCTTCAGGATGCCAAGAAGCTGGCCGTTGTTCTCCGAGCGGGTGCATTGCCTGCCCCCATGCTTATCGAAGAGGAACGTACCATTGGTGCCTCTCTCGGTGCTGACTCCGTTGCTGCTGGAACGCGAGCCACCGTATTTGGCTTTATCCTGGTAATTATTTTTATGGCAATCTATTATCGAGGTGCTGGTCTGGTGGCTGATTTAGCACTTTTCCTGAATCTTGGTTTCACTTTAGCCGTTTTATCAACATTGAATGCTACACTCACTCTACCTGGTATCGCTGGATTAATTCTAACGGTAGGTATGGCAGTGGATGCCAATGTGCTCATTTTTGAGAGAATCCGTGAAGAGCTACGCAATGCCAAGACAGTTAAGAAATCAATTGATGATGGTTTTAACAGGGCTTTAACTACCATTGTGGATGCCAATCTGACCACAATTTTGGCGGCAGGTGTTCTCTGGCAGTTTGGGAGTGGAACCGTCAAAGGTTTTGCTACGACGTTGTTCTGGGGTATTCTGACTTCGATGATTACGGCTATTTTTATTACACGCACTATTTTCATGGTTATGACTGAACGTAAAACCATGACCAAGTTGAGTATCTGAGGGTTTTGACATGTTCGAATTGATTAAAAATGTAAATATTGATTTCCTTGGTAAAAGAAAACTTGCCGGGATGATTTCAGGTGCAGTTATTCTCGCTGGATTGGTAAGTATTTTACTCCATGGTGGCCCACTGTATAGTATTGATTTTGAGGGTGGAACTGAAATTCAGGTTCTGTTCACTGAATCAACTTCAGTTGAATCTGTTCGTGAGGTTCTTGCAGAGATTGGATATGGTGATGCGACTATTCGGGGCTTTGGCAATGAAGATGAATTCCTGATTCATGTGAAAACCTCTACCAAAAGTGAAGAGCAGGTCAATACCATCCGTGAGGCATTGGCTTCCATTCATGGTGGCTCTTATGAAATCCGACGATTAGAAACGGTGGGTCCAAAAATTGGTAAGGAACTTAAGGGTGATATGATCTCTGCTGTGCTCATAGCCATGGCGGGGATCGTTATCTACATCTCTATTCGGTTCCAGTTTATGTACGCCATTGGAGCTCTGGTGGCTTTGACCCATGATGTTTTGATCACTTTAGGTCTGTTCTCATTATTGAATATGGAGATATCACTCTCAGTCCTTGCAGCCTTTCTCTTTATTGTTGGTTATTCCTTAAATGATACCATCGTTGTTTTTGATCGGGTTCGAGAGAATGCCAAAGAAAAGCGGCATGATACTTTTATGTCGGTCATTAATCTGAGCTTAAATCAGACTTTGAATCGTACGGTTATAACGTCGGTGACAACGCTGACCGTTGTCTTGATACTGTTATTCTTTGGTGGTGAAGTCATCAAACCCTTTGCTTTCGCATTGACGGTTGGACTTATTGTTGGAACTTATTCTTCCATCTTTGTGGCCAGTCCAGTGGTATTGGCCTGGGATGAAAATCAGAAACGAAAAAAGAACAGCTAGTTTAGAATTAAATTAAAATGACAATTGAAGAGGCACCCATCGAGGTGCTTTTTCATTTAGGGCTAAAATTTTGTTAATTTGATCACATTTGTTTGAGTTATATAAACTAATTTAACGCTAAAATTTTAATAAATTGTTTTTGAGGGGTATAAAGTGGAAAATCTATTAAAACGGATTGAAAGAAAGGATTTCACAATAGGTGTTGTTGGCTTAGGATATGTAGGACTTCCTTTAGCTGTTGAATTTGGCAACGCAGGCATTCGTACCATCGGTATTGATGTAAACCAAGCTCGAGTTGATCAGTTGAATGCTGGGGATAACTACATCAAGGATGTGAATGATTCACAGTTTAAGAAACTGATTGATGCAGGAACCTTCGAAGCAACAACTAACTTCTCACGTATCAATGACATCGATGCCATTTGTATTGCTGTACCAACCCCTCTAAGTAAAACCAAGGATCCTGATATTACCTATATCCTGGATGTGAATAAAGAATTGATTAAATATGTTCACAAGGATTTGATAATTATTCTAGAGAGTACCACCTATCCAGGTACAACCCGTGACCTACTACAACCAGCAATTGAAGCCTCTGGCTTGAAAGTAGGTGCAGATGTGTATCTGCTATTTTCACCTGAACGTGTAGATCCTGGAAATGCTGTTTATCACACTACCAATACGCCTAAAGTTATTGGTGGGGTTACCGAGAATTGTTTAAAACTAGGTACGGCGGTTTATAACCATATCATAGACAAGCTCATCCCAGTGTCCTCACCTGAGGCGGCTGAGCTCACCAAGCTGTTGGAAAACACATTCAGGAGTATCAATATAGGTCTGGTAAATGAGATGGCTATTATGTGCGCTAAGCTGGGAGTGAATGTCTGGGAAGTGATTGATGCTGCGGCTACCAAGCCCTTTGGTTTTATGAAATTCACACCAGGTCCAGGATTGGGCGGTCATTGCATTCCCATTGACCCTCATTATCTATCCTGGAAAATGAGAACACTTGATTACAAAGCTCGCTTTATTGAATTAGCCAGTGAGATCAATGCATCGATGCCTGAGTATGTGGTTGAGCTGGTTGCTGATGGATTAAATGGTGCAGCCAAGAGCATAAATGGCTCAAAAATTCTGTTGCTGGGGATGGCTTACAAACCAGATATTGATGATGTGAGAGAATCACCTGCACTTGATGTTTACTCTTTGCTAAAGGCGAAGGGCGCTATGGTCAGTTTTCATGATCCTTATGTAGATGAGATTAAGTTTGATTCTATGATAGAACAGACCGTGGAATTAGATGTCAGCTCACTTGATCAATATGATTGTGTGGTTATTACTACCAATCATTCTCAATATGATATAAAGGCCGTTGTCGACAATGCTAAACTCATAATCGATACCCGTAACGCTACAGCTGGAATCGGGAATGGTGATGTGATTCGTCTTGGAGATACTAGCTGATTATTATCAACTGAATTTACTTAAATCTAGTCCGATTAGAAGCACCGCTTGGGGTGTTTCTAAGTTTTTAGCATCCCTCAGCCTAAACCAATTCAATGAAAGATGAATTATTACTCACAAGTCGACTCATTATGGCATAGGCATTGCATCAGATTGCACGATTTCTGCTCACAAGGATAGACTTGCCTGCAAGTCTAAGTGAGGGGGAAAGAAATTTTTTAGCTTGAGGAACTGCACCATGCAACAATTTTTCACATCTCTCATAATTGTCATCATTGTCACCACCCATACTTATGCTGAAATCACCATGTCTGGGGATGCCCATGTCCGTCCGCGTCTGGACATGGTTGACCTGGGCAGCTATGGTAATAGAACTGACAATATCTACTATTTCTACCGTGCCCGTCTGAATGTGGCCGCCGATATTGGTGATGGCTACTTTTTTAAAACCAAACTGGGTCATAATGGTGCTGCCAATTTCGCAAAATTTGGTACTGGGACAAAACCTGTGGCCAGTGTGAGTCTGGCCAGTGCAGGCCGTTCAACCCTAAGCTTTATGGAAGTCTACTTTGGCCATCAGAGCAAGACCTATGGCTGGGCTGCTGGTATCATCCCTGTCCCACACAATCCTCTCCTAGATATGCATTTTTACCCTGGTAAAATGGCCAATATTCCCTGGCTACTCTATAACAACGCTTCAGCTTCGGGATTTGACTTCAACTATAGCCTGGCAGGTGGCAATTTTGACCTTAAGATGCTCGTAGATAATGACGATGGTGTTACAGTTTCTTCAGAGGGAGATATCCTCGACAGTCTCACCACGACAGATCAATACAGCCTGGATGTCAGTTACTCCAAAGCATTCGGCGGTATCAAGGTGATACCCCAATTCCTCATGACGGTTGCAGACGCTGGAGACCCTGCACCTGTAAGCTATGGCGCTGGGCTGGGATTACCAAAGGTTGCTGGTTTTGGCGCTTCTGCCTATTTTGGTATGACTAGTCAAAACGCTGAAGACACCGATGCCTATACTGGATGGATTACCCGCACAAAGCTTGTAGGTAAGCTGGGACCTGGTGCCTTAACAGCCTGGTATGATATGGCTAAGTACACCCCAGATGCTGATGGTATGAAGCCGACAAAAACCAGCTTTATGTGGATATGCTACACTTACACACTTCACAAATCAGACAAAGGCGCAGTGACATTGGTACCGACCTATCGTCTTTATACCCAAAAAACCGAAGGCAGTTTGGAATACTCCAGAACCAACATCGAGCTAACTACGCAGATTACCTTTAGGTAAGACATCATAACAGTAACAGCACGAGATATGATAATCAGTATTTGATTGTAGGGATAACTCTTACAGTTTAGTTTGCATAATAACGAAAGTAGAAAAAAACTTTTTATCAAGTTAGGTCGATTGTCAAATGCTGCGATTTGTATGTTCCATATATTTGGTCTTCCAGTTAGGCATCTTTTCTACCGCTATTGCCCAGATGAGCGAAGACTATCAATTGAATGTTACTTATTCCTATGGATCCAATCAATTATTACCGAGTCTTATAACCAACTCCAATCTTGATTTTGATAGAGATAATCTATTTTCCGATTTTTGGATTCAAGGTGGTTTCAAAATCTCAGATAAGTTATTTTTTAACGGTGGCTTGGAACTTACTGATCAGCCACATGAGTTGATTGGAACAAAATTTTCAAGACCAGATTTTCCGCTGTCAACTGGCCGATTCCACCAAAGTGTTGTCAAATATGAATCAGAGAACTTGACAGTGAGGCTTGGAAGAGATGATATGCTTAGTAGTGAGCTGCGACCTACGATTTTTACTCTACCCACTTCAGGGGATGGCTTTAGCTGGCATTATAAATTGGATGGCTGGGATTTTAATCATGTGTTCCAGGTATTGCCCGCCGAGAATGGTGAGAATCAGGTATTCAGACGAAGTGTTTCTTACCACCACCTCAGCAAAAATTTTAATAACCATACAATTGGTGCAGGAGAATATTTCATATTATCCGGTAACCAACTGGGTTTTGACCTAAAACGCTTGAACCCATTTTTGCCTTACTCGCTCAACTCTCATGATAGCGAGGCTGACTTTTTCTCAGGATTCTCTGGTGATTCCGATAACAGTCTGATCAAATTTTTCTGGAAGTGGCGCAATAAGTCCTCAAAAATAAGTGTGAATTTATATATTGATGAATTCCAGATCGATGCTGTTGATCGGGAGGTTTTTAGCGACGCTATTTTGCTAAGTTTTTCTAGAGAGAGTGAGCTATTTGTGTTTCATCAACAAGGCACATTAAACTATGGGTTTTCAATGTCAAATCCAAACTTTGGTCAACATCCTGGACCCTTTACAACCACCACAATTGGCGCTTTCCCACTTTTTGAATATGCCCCAGGGATGCAAAGCCTTTACTTTTTTGAGACTCAACTCTTTACTGAGAGAAGCTATCAAATATCACTATCGGGATTCTCAGAGAAATGGTTGGATATCAAACATCTTCCACCGGACCAAATGAATTTGAGAGCGGAGCTGGACAAGTTACCAGTTAATACTGATTCACGCGTAAGTATAGCAATGCAATTCAAATTTGCGAGAGTTCCTCTGAGGTTTGTTGGTGTGGGTTGGGTTGGGACCGATGATGATAATAACTCAGGAGTAAAAATTGGTCTACAATTAAATTGGGGTAATTCGTCTAAGCAGTAAAGGTATGATCCTCGGTAATTTTTGGTCGATCAATAAAACCACTGTCAGATGGTTTATACTCAGGAATAATCTGTATCAGTGACTGTTTGATGCTTGCTGAATCAAAGCTTACCCCAAGGTCGCCAAGCTTCTGAACATCGGCTTGTAGATGAGACCATTCCTCATAATTAGATCCACCATTATTGAGAATCATAATTTTGCCATGATTGGTTTTTGAAAAGATTTCTCCATCAAATGCTAGCTCTTCATACAGTTTTTCTCCGGGTCGCACACCAGTATAAACGATGGGAATATCTTTTTCCGGTTCCAGTCCCGACAATTTGATAAGGTCGAACGCCATATCTTTAATTTTTACGGGTCTACCCATCTCGAGAACATAAATTTTACCGCGTCCCTTTGGCATGGAGCTAGCTTGAAGGATCAGCTGAGCTGCTTCAGGGATGGACATAAAGTAGCGAATCATATCAGGATGAGTGATCTTGACAGGTCCGCCTGCCTTTATTTGTTGTTCAAAAATAGGAATGACGCTACCAGAACTTCCCAACACATTACCAAAACGGACAGCCATGAAGGACGTATTGCCCCGGCGATTTGCCACTTGAACCATAATTTCAGCCAGTCGCTTGGTAGCTCCCATAACATTTACAGGATGAACCGCTTTGTCTGTACTCACAAGCACAAATTTTTCAACTTTATGTTCCACGGCTGAGTTAATCAGATTCATGGTTCCAAGAACATTTGTGTTGATAGCTTCCCAGGGATGCTCTTCCTGTAGCGGAACATGTTTATAGGCTGCGGCATGCAGAATGACATGGGGTT
>Ga0233437_1005023_pt1 | contig 14879 bp, 14 predicted proteins | sample SI_122_August201_FD_182714 | JGI IMG/M metagenome (GOLD analysis project Ga0233437, IMG submission 182714) | Seawater microbial communities from Saanich Inlet, British Columbia, Canada - SI_122_August2016_200_MG | ecosystem: Environmental > Aquatic > Marine > Inlet | place: Canada: British... | reverse complement strand
TACTTAATTTTTTCCGGTAGAAACACCTCCGCCAGTCAATTCCCCTGTTTTTTCATGTATGAAGAGACATCCCTCTTTTCCGTATAAGAACCGTCCTTGTGCGACTCAATATTTTTCTACCTTTGCGATTTTTTTCCAAAAAAACTTCTCCCCCTGTGACCGTATCTGACAAACGGTCCTGTTATTATGGTTCCAAACATCAGGAAAGGAGACACGAACATGGATACCGTTATCAGGAATTATCTGGAACAGATGAAGGTCGGCCGGAAGCAGTCCCACAAAAATCTGTCCATTTACCCGTTACTCTCAACCTACAGCGTGGGCCTGGAATACCTGTTATTGGACGAGGCCCTGAGCGAAAACCTGATCGAGATTGTCGAGAAGGACAGTGACGGCTCCGTACCGGAACTGAGGGTCACCAGCAAAACCGCCGGGATGATCCTCATACTGGATGGGGAAGAACTGGTGGGCGCTAAACAGAACCGGATCGTCAACACCACCATCCTGGTTCAGGGCAATGCCACCATTGTAATCCCCGTAAGCTGTGTGGAGCACGGCCGGTGGTCTTATGACAGCCCCCGGTTCCAAAGCAGGGAAAGAATGATGTCCTCCAATCTTCGCGCCATGAAGTCCGAGCAGGTCAATTTTTCCATCAGGTCTTCAGGGGAATTTCTAGCCGACCAGGGCGCCATCTGGGACGGCATCGCCGAAAAGGCGACCAGAATGAGCGCTTCGTCTCCCACCGGCGCCATGGCCGCCATCTACGACAAGGAAAGACCCTCCATCGAGGAATACGTGAAGCCTTTCCGCCTGATCGATTCCCAGGTGGGGGCAGTCTTTATGATCAACGGCAGGGTGGCAGGCCTGGATGCCTTTGGCAAACCCGGCACCTTTTCCGAAGTGTTCAAAAAGCTCCTGGAAAGCTATGCCCTTGATGCCATCGACTGGTACGATCCGGACAAAGGGCACAAGGCCCTCAAAAGCGAGGTGACCCGATTCCAGGAATCAGCCCTTTCGGCCAGTGCAGAAACCCGCCTGTCTGTGGGCCTCGGCACCGACTTCCGGCTGGAATCCAGGAAAATAACCGGCTTTTCCCTGGGCCTCCATGACCAGGATCTCCACCTCTCCATCTTTGCCCGGACAGATGGCCAGGACAGAAATAATTCGAATACAACAATCGAAAGGTTCTCAAGCAGGAGGCGGAACCGAAGGGCATAGCGATATATGAAGAAACCGCCTCACGGATCGGGATGTCGGGCGCAAGGTGCCCTGAGTAGGAAGCGCAACGATCATAAACCGGCGTTCGGCATCAAATAGACATTGACTTAATAACTAGTTAGGAGTAGGCAAAATTGTAAAGAATTCGTGAACCCGTATCCATTCTTTGATTCAATGAAAAAAGAGGATTAAGAATGGTTTAAATCGAGAGCCAAATCCACCCATTTAAAAAGGAGGCAATATGTCGATTCAGGCCAACAAGATCCAGACGCACAGATTTGATTACGCCACTCCCGAGAATCCCGCAGATTTCAATCCCGCGGATTTTGTTGAGAAAGCGATTTCATGGGTGAAAAGCCTGGTGAAACCAGGCGAGAAGATCGCTCTCTCCGCGTCCGGGGGCGTCGACAGTACGATCGCCGCTTTTCTCCTCGACCGTATCGTCGGCAAAGACCTCCATGCGTTCTTCATCGAAGACGGTTGCCGTCGCCTCATAAACGACGCGCCCGAGGGGGAAGTGACGCGTGAGATCTTCAGCAAACTGAATTTCACGGTCCTGGAAGTGAGGGACCAGATTCTCCCCCCATTGCTGGGGCTATCCGACGGTGAAGAGAAACGCAAAACGTTCATCGGCAACTACAGGAAAGTATCAGACAGGCATATTGGCCAGGTGGGTGCCTCTTGGATCGCGGACGGCACGATCGCGCCGGACATTATCGAAACCGAAGGCGGCTTCAAGAGCCAGCATAACGTCGGCTGGGATTACTCTGTCGGGAAGCTCGAGCCGCTGGCGTCGCTCGCGAAGCCTCAGGTCAGGAAGGTCGGGGAGTACCTCGACCTCCCTCCGTCATTCACGCACCGGATCCCCTGTCCCGGTCCGGCGCAAATCATCAGAACTGTCGGCGAATTCACTGAAGAGAAGCTCCGTACGAGCCAGCTCGCATCCGACATCGTCGAGCAGGAAACTAAGAATTACTACACTGAGAAACACGGTAGGCCCTACCTTTACGACGAAACTACCGGCATTCGGACGCCCTTTCAGTACTTCGGAGTGGCGCTCGACCCGAACATGGAACCCGACCCGGCCCTGGCAGACCTGGCCCGTAGCACTCTCGGCGCGAATGCTGAGTGCTTCAGAATGGATAGCCGGACTACGGTTGTCCCCGAAGAGGGAACGCGCCCCGAGACCCCTATCTACAAACCTGTCTCGTGGATAACGGTCGACGGCCATATGGACTATGACAAACTGCACGCGCTCTGTGTCGAGGCGTGGCGTAAGCTCGAGCTTCCGCGCATTCTTCTCGAGCTTTGCGAGAATGATGCCCCGAAAACCAGGTATGTCGTCGGCATGCGGGCGGTCGAGAGCGCGGCCGCCAAGCTGGCGCGTCCGGTCCGGATAGACGAGGCGGCGCTCCTTGCGATAGGCAAGAAAATTGCCGCGCACACCGGCGCGTCGAGGGTGGCGTACGATATCAGCATCAAGCCGCCTGCAACGATCGAATTCGAGTAGATTGTTGACAAGATTGTTAACATAATGGTTACTGTCACGCCCTTACAGGGCTCAACAACCTTGTAACCTGTTATTCCCGGGGCGTCGCCCCGGGCTGGTATGTCACGGCCCTTCAGGCCTCTAAACCATGCAGTCTCCCCATCGACTTTCTCGTTCCCATGCTCAGCGTGGGAACGCACCCGGGACGCTCCGCGTCCATTTAGTTGAAAGGGGAAAGGCCATTGCCGGTCAAGACGGGTATCGGTTGAACAAATTGATTTTTACTTTTTTACCAGCTTCCCCACCTACAACGAAATTCTCCTTGACAAAGTTAACTTACATGTTAACATGCACAAGACATGATACGTGAGATAATATTTTATGAAACGGCATCAGGCAATTGTCCCGTCGAGGATTTTTTGGAGTCGCTGTCTTCGAAGCAAGCGCAGAAAACAACATGGGTCTTGAGGTTAATTGAAGAATTGCCGACCATACCATCGAACTATTTCAAAAAGCTTGTCCATACCGATGGTATTTGGGAGGTGAGAGTCGTGGCAGGAAACAACATATTCCGGTTACTCGGCTTTTTTGACGGCCCCAAGCTCATAGTCCTCAACCACGCATTCCAAAAGAAAACTCAGAAAACTCCTCCCCGAGCCATCAAGATCGCGGAAGCCAGAAAGAAGGATTACTTAGAGAGGAGAAAATAAAATGAAAACATTAAAATCATATGTTTCCAACCGCAAGTCTAGTGATCCAGTATTCGCCAAGGGTTACGAATCCGGGTACGAAGAATTTAAAATTGGTGTAATGCTCAAAGTTGCGAGGGAAGAAGCTGGTCTGACGCAAGAACAACTTGCAAAAAAACTCAACACAAAAAAAACAGCCATTTCACGTATTGAGAATCACGCTGAAGATATCAAATTGTCAACATTGGAGAAATTTGCTCAAGCTCTTGGTAAAAGCCTGCGCATAGAAGTTGCGTAGCACCATAAAATCATCAGTGTAAATTCCGCGACCGTTTAGTTGAAAGGGTAAAGGCCATTGCCGGTCAAAACGGGTATCGGTTGAACAAATTGACTTTCACCATAATTCCGGGTGCACAATACTGATTTCCGGTAGAAACACCTCCGCCAGTCAATCCCCCCTGTTTTTTCATGTATGCCGAAACATCCCTTTTTTCCCTATAAGAACCGTTATTGTGCGGCTCAATATTTTTCTATCTTTGTGATTTTTTCTAAAAAAACGTCTTCCCCTGTGACCTTATCTGACAAACGTACCGGTTATAATGGTTCCAAACATCAGGAAAGGAGACACGAACATGGATGCCGTTATCAAGAATTATCTGGAACAGATGAAAGTCGGCCGGAAGCAGTCCTGCAAAAATCTGGCGCTTTTCCCATTGCTCTCAACATACACCGTGAGCCTGGAACACCTGATGCTGGATGTGGCCCTGGGCAATCGGGGCAACGGTCATAAATCGGCGTTCGGCATCAAATATATATATTGACTTAATGACTAGTTAAGAGTAGGCAAGATTATAGAGAATTCGTAAACCAGTATCCCTTCTTTGATTCAATGAAAAAAAGAGGATTAAGAATGGTTTTAATCGAGCTTAAAACCCCGTTACTCTAGAACAGATGGAGAGCGGGGTTTTGTTTTTCTTAGCTAGGGCTATTCTCGTTCCCACGCTCCAGCGTGGGAACGTACCCGGGACGCGCCACGTCCGATCAGTGCAGCCGGGGGCACGGAAAGGAGCTCAATAATGAAATGGATAACCGAAAATTCGCGAAAGCGTACAGGATGGGTAAAAGTGCTTGGAATGGGACTGAGCATGGCCCTCATCTCCTGGGGAACACCCGCAATCGCGGATACCGGCCCGAGTGATACCGACGGCTTGTTTTCGTCCAGAACCCAACCCGCCTCCCGAATGGCCGCTGATCTCCCCAACAACCACATGAACATCCTTCTGGCCCGCGGCGGCCGGGGTGGTGGAGGCGGCAGAGGTGGTGGGGGAGGGGGCAAAGGCGGCGGTTCCGGGCAGTGCGACGGCAGCGGTTCCGGCCAGGGAAAAGGCAAAGGTTACGGTGCCAAAGACGGGACCGGCACCGGAGAACGTCCCCAGGATGGTTCGGGTTATGGCGCGGGATCTGGTCAAGGCAAAAAGGATGGTTCAGGCAAAGGATCTGGCAGCGGCTCTGGAAGAAGCAACCGTTAGCGGCTTGCGTGACGGGCTCCCTCGTTCCCATACTCTGCGTGGGAACGTACCCGGGACGCGCCGCGTCCGTTTAGTTGAAAGGGGAAAGGCCATTGCCGGTCAAAACGGGCATCGGTTGAACAAATTGATTTTTATTTTTTTACCAGCGTCCCCACCCCAAAGCGACCGGCCCATCCGGGTGGTCTGGCGACTTCAATACCCCATGCCTGTTCCCATGTTTGAAGACATTCGAAGGGGTGGGTGAATTTGGCAAGGGTGTAGAAATCGGACGGTTCATATCTATTGGAGCTGGAGACAGTTAAAATACAAAATGGCCACGCACGTATTATGCCAGACAAAAAGAACAAATCCAAAGAAACCGACCCGGCTCACGGCAGCCAACTGAAAGACGATGCCAAAGACCGGATCGGATCTCAAATCCTAAAGAGTGCTCAAAACCTTCATGATGCATGGCGACAGGACGACCCCGTTGCCGTTCTGGATCGATCCGCTGAAACCGTTCAATCCATCCTGGCCGGCCTCAAGATGTTGGAAGTGGGCCCGGATCGACAGTTTTCCAGATAGCCGCCATGGAGAAATCTTTAAAAGATTTCGAGTCACGCCGGCGAGGGGAGATTGACGAAGACGCCGTTCGGTATTCGCCGTCTCTCCTGTTCACGCCCCATAACGCAGCGCAGATGGTGGATCTGATCAAAAAGGAGATGATAGCAAGTGACAGGGTCTGGATCGCATCCGTTTTCTACTACCCTGGGGTCATCAACCTGTTCATTCCTAAATTTATCCGGTTTATGGAAGAAGGCGGTGAACTAAAAGTCCTCACTTCCACCATGGGCAACTTCAACCGGCCCGATTACCTGGTGCACCTGAGGGATACCGTGCCGGGCATACAGGTAAGGGCATATCATCCGCCTGAAATTCCCTTTGATAAAACACCTCCGCCTTTCCATCCAAAGGCCTGGCTGTTTCGCCACCGGGATGGAGGCGGTGCATTACTGATCGGTTCGTCCAATTTTACCGGAGCGGGTTTTTTGAAAAATGTGGAGTGGAATTACTTTTCCGCCCATGAAGTGAATATCCGTTTTGAAGCGCAATCTCCACTTGAAGCGGCCCTTTCCGAGTTCACACGGTACTGGGATCAGGAATCCGTGGAAATTTCCGATGCGTTCCTTGCAGCCTACGGGGAACGGTGGCTCGAACTGGAGAAAGGGAGGGGGGATGTTTTTGATCCTCCCGCGGAGGGTTGGCCCCAGACGACTGTGACGCCGGCCCCTGTTACAGCACCGTCCGCAATGGATGCGCCTGAAGATGAAATTGTGCCAAATCCGGCTCAGGGGGAAGCTCTCGTGAACCTCTCCCGTATGAGAGGGCAGGGGATCAAAAAGGCCTCCGTCATTGCGGCCACGGGTGTGGGAAAAACCCATCTGGCAGCCTTCGACTACCGGGAGAGCGGGTTTGAAAGCATGTTGTTTATCGCGCACCGGGAAAATATCCTGCTGAAATCCAGGGAAACGTTTCAAGGTGTTTTGAAGGATCACTTTTTCGGGGAGATCCTGGGGGCGGGGCAGCATGCTCAAAACGGCTCCCGGGCTGTCTTTGCCATGATCCAGACCCTGAGCCGTCCTGAGCAACTGGACCGGTTTTCGCCGGAATATTTCGATTATCTGGTGGTTGACGAGTTCCACCACGGCATGGCACCCACTTATCTGAAAGCCATTAAGCATTTCAAACCCCGTTTTCTGTTGTGCCTCACAGCCACGCCCGAGCGCATGGACGGCAGGGATGTGCTGCGCCTGTGCGATTACAATGTGGCCTATGAAGTGCGGCTGCTCGATGCCGTGGACAGGGGGTGGCTCTGCCCTTTTCAATACTTTGCCGTCCATGACGAAACGGATTACCGGCAGATCGCCTGGCGTGGCACCCACTACGACGATGAAGAATTGACACGGGCGCTCAGCAGCGACACCCGCACCGCCATTGTTGCCGGTAATCTCCGGAAGTACCTTCCCAGTTTCGGGAAGATCAAGGCGCTGGCCTTCTGCAGTTCGGTCTCCCATGCGCACTATACGGCGAAACGATTGACCCGTGACCATGGTATCGCGTCTTTGGCACTTTCAGGAGATAATCCGGGGGAAGAAAGAGCTGCGGCACTGGCCCGTCTTGAGGACGAAAACGATCCGCTCCAGGTGATTTGTACCGTGAGCATCTTCAACGAAGGGGTAGACATCCCGGGCTTGACTCATGTGCTTTTTCTGCGGCCCACCCAGTCTTTTACGGTCTTTCTCCAGCAGCTGGGCCGGGGACTTCGAAACTCGCCCGGAAAAGATTACCTGGTGGTCATCGATTTCGTGGGGAATTTTAAAAAGGCGCATGTGGCGCCCTTGGCCTTGAGCGGCTACACGTCCATGCAGGAATTTGCGGCGGACAGGGCGGCGTTCATGACCGACGGACCCGGTGTTACACTTCCAAAGGGGTGTTACCTGGACTCTGACCTGGAGGTGAAACGCATCTGGGATCGGGAAATGCGGACTATCCTCAACGGCGGTATCCCCATCGGGGAAAGGCTCAAATCCCTTTACAATGATATCCGGGGCGATCTGGAGGGTGTTTCCCCGTCCCTCACGGATTTCCTCGACAATGCATATCATGTGGACCCCTACGTGTTCATCCGGCATTTCGGGAACTGGCTGCAGGCGAAGCTTGCGTGTGAAGGGGATCTCGATGAGCGGGAACGGAGACTTCTGGGTACACCGGGCGAGGTGTTTCTCGATCACCTGGAATCGGGTCTGAACCCGGTGAAATCCTATAAGATGGTGGTGCTCACGTGTCTTCTGGAACTGGCGGGGAATTCCTGGCGCGTGGACGATATCGCAGTGGGCTTTCGCGGGTACTTTCTTGGGCACCGAGAGAGGCTCTTTGATTATGACGACCTGGCCGGTTCCGCTGATCCCGAGCATTTTCTTCTTTCAAAGGTCAAAGCAAAACTGCTCCAGATGCCACTTAAATATTTGAGCAACACTGATACGGACTGGTTTATCCTGGATCGGGAAGCGGGAACATTTGCATTGAAACCGGACATGGTTCCCTACTGGGAGGATTCACTTTTTCGGGAACTGGTGGAGGACCGGGTTCGGTTCGGGCTGGTGAGGTATTTCTCCCGAAAGGGGCGTGTGGCTGAAGTGCCTTATGATGAAGCGCTTCTTAAAACCGGGTTTTCGGTCAGGCGTGATTTCGCATGTGTTTTCTATTCAGAGAATCCACTGAAACCGGGTGAAGAAAGAAACCTGAAAATCAGGATCAATGGTGATACGTACGGCGTTTTTTTCAGGCGGTCCGAAAATGGAAAAGAGTACGGAATCGTTTATAATCCTGAAAGTCGGGTGGTTCAGGCGCTCAGACAACTCCTGGGAAAACGGTTCAAAAGGGGTGAGACCGCTTTTACCCTGCGAGCATCGGGGAAAAATGAGTTGATTCTGGCCCTGCCCCAAAAGGGCCCGGACCTGAGAGGTATCCTGGTGGAAATCCCATATGCCGCCAATACGGAGTCCGGATTTACGGCGCAGTTTCGCCGGATACTGTCGGAAGATCCCGGCGGCAGGGAGTGGACCCTGCATTTCGAGAAAAGCGGGTACACCGGGGCCATGGAGATCGAAATAGAAAATCCGGGCCGGTTTTCGGCCTGGACCGCAAGAAGATACGATGACCCCTCCCGGTTCCCCGCCAGGATTAAGGCCGCCGCCACGGCGCTCTTTTTTGAGGGTTACAGGGGTGGATTCCAGGTGACGGCCGGGCCAAGGGAGGTGCGAATTGTCCGGGGGAACGGGTAAAGCATAAAACACGGGTGTTGCATGAAAGACTATTATCAGGAAAACTATCAAGAATACCAGGAGCAGACTGCCGGTATTTTCTGTCACCACTGGTGCGTTGCCTGACTCCCGGCAGCAGCATCCTGGATGTGGGCTGCGGTTCCGGGCGGGACATGCGGTGGCTGAAAGACCGGGGGTTCCGGCCCACGGGGTTTGAGCGGTCCGGAGGGCTGGCTGCACTGGCCAGGGAGCATTCGGGGTGTCCGGTTCTGGAAGGGGATTTTGAGGGTTATGATTTTTCGGGCATGGACGTGGATGCAATCCTGCTGGTGGGGGCACTGGTGCATGTGCCGCACGAGCCGTTTTCAAAAATACTTTCAAATATCGCGCAGGCGTTGAACCCTGAAGGCCATGTGTTACTCACCCTGAAAGAAGGCGTGAAGACTCGGGACGGTGCCGGGGGTCGGGTGTTTTACCTCTGGAAGGATGGGGCTCTCAGGGCCGTTTTTGAGAACCTTAACCTCGCAGTGGTGGATTTTTCCCGGGCTATTTCTAAAATCAGAAAGAGCGATGTGTGGCTGGGGTATGTGTTGGAGAAACAGGATTTCGGCGGGGATCAGCGCATTGTCTGAGGTTCGAGAAATCTGCCGGGTGTGAGGACGCGGAGCGTCCGGAAGTGAATTCCCAGGCAGCGTCTGGGAACGAGGGAGTTACAAAGGGCCGCAAAATTTGGAACTTAAAAGTACCAAAATTTATCCTGGGCCGGACAAGATTTTAAATGAATATTTTGGCTATGATGGTTTCAGGGAAAATCAACGGGAAATTATCGAGACCGTTCTGGGGGGAGATGATGCGTTTGTATTGATGCCAACCGGCAGCGGGAAGTCCATCTGCTACCAGATTCCGTCCATGTTGAAGCAGGAGGGTGTGGGCATCGTTATCTCACCGTTGATTGCGTTGATGGAAGACCAGGTCAAGGCACTTCAGCAAAATGGCGTCAAGGCTGCCTGTCTGAACTCTACTCTGTCGTTTCGACAGGCCCGGACGGTTCAGGAAAGGGTTGCGGACGGTCACCTGGATATTCTTTACGTCGCGCCGGAAAGACTCCTCACACCGGATTTTCAGCACTTCCTTACGCTTGTTAAACCGGGGCTTTTTGCCATTGACGAAGCCCATTGTGTTTCCCAGTGGGGCCATGATTTCAGGCCGGAATACCTGAGAATCAATGAGGTCACCCATAACTTTCCGAATACCCCGCGAATAGCACTCACGGCGACGGCAGATGAGGTTACGCGGAAAGATATCCTCGAAAAACTTGAGCTCCGTCACGCAAAGGTATTCATCAGCAGTTTTGACCGGCCCAACATTCGTTATCATGTGCGGGTCAAAAACAGGGATAAGCATCAATTGCTTGATTTCATCCGCAGTGAACATGCGGAGGGATCGGGCATTGTTTATGCGAGGACCCGCAAAAGAACTGAAAGCATCGCGGAATGGTTGTCTCAGCAGGGTGTTGTTGCGTTGCCATACCACGCCGGTTTACCCCCGGAGGTGCGCATGGGAAACCAGAAGCGGTTTCAGGAGAACAGCACGCGGGTGATGGTGGCGACTATCGCATTCGGTATGGGTATCGCAAACCCGATGTTCGGTTTGTTGCTCACGTGGATTTGCCCTCCAGCATGGAAGCGTATTACCAGGAAACGGGGCGTGCGGGCCGTGATGGACAGCCGGCTGATGCGTGGATGGTCTATTCACTCGCGGATGTCACAGCGCTGAGGCGATTGTTCGAGCTGTCTGAAGGTAGCGATGAATTCAAAAATGTCCTTCGGCAAAAACTCGAAGCCCTGCTCGGGTACTGTGAATCGGTGGTTTGTCGGAGGAAGCTTCTGTTAAATTATTTCGGGGAAGAACATGGTGGCGCCTGTGACGGTTGTGACAATTGTTTGAACCCCGTTGAGACCTGGGACGGCACGGTGGCCGCGCAGAAAGCATTATCCTGTGTATACCGTACGGGTGAGCGGTTTGGTGCCGGGTATTTGACCAGTGTGCTCATGGGCAAACAAACCCCACAGATTCAACGATGGAAGCATGATAGCATAAAAACTTTCGGTGTCGGTCAAGAGTTGGACAAAAATACCTGGATGTCTGTTTTTCGACAGCTCCTTTCAGCGGGTCTACTTTCCGTTGATATGGGGGAAATCAGCGGTTTTCGTTTGAGGGAGGAGAGTTGGGCGGTATTGAGGGGAGAGCGGGATGTTTTTTTCAGAAAGGATTTGGCCCCTTCAAAGAAGCGCATTCGAAAAGACGCCCCAAGGACTCCTGAGAAGGCCTTTTTGGAAGAAGAGCCCCAGGCGCTTTTTGAAAAACTTCGAAAACTCAGGTTGGATATTTCAAAATACCTGGGGTTTCCGCCCTATATCGTTTTTCAAGACAAAGCTTTAAAAGAAATGACGTTACTCAAACCCTCAAATGTTAAAGAATTTTTAAGGATCAATGGGGTGGGGGAGACAAAAGCCCAAAAGTACGCCGAAATATTTATGGCCTGTATTCGGGGTGAGGATACCGATATTGCGGCCTATATTGAAAGAAAAGGAGACGCTGGGGACGCGGATGCAAAGGATGAAAATTCAGCGGACGAGTCTGGTGCGAAAAAGCAACAGATTATCGAACTACTCAAAGACGGCAATCTGAGTTCTGCCGAAATTGCCGGTACGGTTGGGGTTTCCCCTCCAACGGTTTGGGCTTACAAAGCGCATGTTACCATGGGGAAATACGATACGTCCCATGAGAAGGCGCCTGATGGTGAAGACCTGACAACGGATTGGAAACCTGATCCTGAAGTGGTTCTTTTTATAAGGGGGAAGATTCAAGCGTTGGGAAGTCTTGAAGCTGTCAATGCCCATTATAAAGACGATTCCCAGATATGCGAGTACGCAAGGCGCATGGCGCCCCTTATATTGAGTGAAGCAGAGAAGGATGCTAAAGATTTAAACCCCTACGTTAAAAAGGCGCGTCAAAAGCATCCTGAGGCCTACGCGCCCTGGACGGAAGACGATGATCGCAAGCTTGAACAGAGCTGTCGCAGTGGGGTCTCTATTCTGGAACTTGCCAATTTGTTTGGAAGAACCAGGGGTGCCATAAAAAGCCGAATCAAAAAGCTGAATCTGAAATGCCGGCAGGAATACGCTCCCGTTGAACCGGATCCGAAAGACCCTTTTCAAAAATCAATGGTTTGTTTTGCGGTATCTCGAAAGTATAAGGGCTATTGCGTTGCTGGAAAAAAATGGTCGAACGATCCGGAATCGCCCTGGTTTCGTCCGGTCAGCGCCAGTGCGATGGGTGAGCTTCCTTTAAAAACAATCCAGCTGGAAGACGGGAAAAAGCCCGCGTTCCTGGACATTGTCACAATTGCTATCAAGAAGCCGCTGCCCCATTATTACCAGGCGGAAAACTGCCTGGTGGATGGCGGCAGAAGGTGGGAAAAGAAGGGACGGCTGAAACCTGAAGAATTGGTTGATTACTGTGACCATGTCGACACCCTCTGGGAAAACGGACACCACAGTGTGCACGGCATGAATGACAGGATTCCCATTGAAGTTGCAAATGAACGGTGTGAATCGTCTTTGGTGTTGATAGAACCCCGGGATTTTTGCCTGGTTTTGGCGACAGGTTTGACCTTTAAACAAAGGATACGTGCGGAATTTTTGTATAACGGGGATACTTACAACCTTTCTGTGACTGATCCGTTTGTGGAAAATATCTATGCAGATCGAGCCCCAGGGCGTTACAAGATCGAAGACCGGCCGCTTTATCTTTGCATTAGTCTGGGAGAACCGCTGAAGGGTTTTTGCTATAAACTGGTGGCCGGGGTTATCGGGTTTAAGGAATAACGGATCATGGAAAAAAATATATATACAATCGGCCATTCAATACACACTGCGGAACGGTTCATTGAATTGCTGAAGCTTAATGAAATTACGGCGGTGTGCGATGTTCGTTCCAGTCCGTACAGCAGTTACAACCCCCAATTCAACCGGGAGGTCATTCAGCCTGAGCTGAAAAAGCACAGCATGGCCTATGTGTATCTCGGAAAGGGACTGGGACCTCGAAGCGATGATCCGGGCTGTTATGAAAACGGAAGGGTTCAATACGGCCTTCTGGCGGAAACGGATCTGTTCCATGAAGGGATCAGGCGTGTAAAAGAGGGCATGAAGTCGTACCGCATCGCATTGATGTGTTCTGAAAAAGACCCGGTGATGTGCCACCGGACCATACTGGTCTGTCGGAGGCTGGCGGCGGATGATGTAGGTGTGCGGCATATCCTGGACGACGGCAGCATTGAAGAACATGAACATGCCATGGCCCGACTGCGCCGGTTGTTGAAGCTGCCGGAAGCGGATTTGTTTACATCATCGGAACAGATGATGGATCGGGTATACGACGTTCAAGGACAGAAGATTGCCCATGTAAATGAAGAAAAGACAGGAACGGAAGAGGGAAGGGGAGCATCATGAAGCAAGCGAAACTTTTCACCATCGGGTTTACAAAAAAGTCCGCGGAGACGTTTTTCACAAAGTTGCGAACGGCTGGCATAAAGCGACTTATTGACGTGCGGCTCAACAACATCTCCCAGCTTGCGGGGTTTGCCAAGCGGGATGACCTGGCTTACTTTCTGAAGGAAATTTGTGATTGCGACTACCGGCATGAGCCGCGCCTGGCACCCACGAAAGAAATCCTGGATGGGTACAAAAAGAAGGAAATGGACTGGGGAACATACGAGAGGCGGTTTCTGGAACTGCTTGAAAGGCGGCAGGCGGAAAAAGCGGTTTCATCCGAAGAGCTTGGAAACGCCTGCCTTCTTTGCAGTGAATCCACCCCGGAACACTGCCATCGGCGACTGGTGGCGGAATACCTGGTTCGGAATTTTGACGGCTTGGAGATACGTCATTTGTGAGCGGCTTAAATGTAAAAATATAGGCTGTCCCCGTGTTCTATATGTTCGGTGGATAGATACTCAATATGGCAAGAAAAAAGAGACAAAAGAAACCGGTTTGGAAAGACATAGAAAAAAGAATAAGTAAATTCGACAAAGCGCAGTTTACTGAACTGATACATGAACTATATGGGTTGTCATCAGACAATAAAGACTTTCTTTTGACACGATTTTCAATTGGCGAAAATCCTTTGGCAACATACAAAAAGATCGTTCAAGACGCAATTCATCCTTATCTTGAAGATGGTGAACCCTTAGAGATTGAAAAAGCTAATGATGCCATAAGCCGATACGCCAAAGCGGTTGATGATCCTCCTGATGAAGCAGAGTTGAGGACATTTTATGTGGAATGCGGTAACAATTTCACGTTGAGCTACGGTGACATTGATGAAGATTTCTACGATGCCATGCTGGAAATGTATGAATATGCCATTGAGACTGTTTTAGAACTTCCCCCCAAAGAACGGGAGGTTTTTAAAGCCAGACTTCAAAATATTATGGAATCAGCCAATGGCATCGGCTGGGGATATTATGACGGGCTCTGTGGTTTGTATGAGGAAGCATTTCCGGAGGATTGACAACCGGGCTGAGGAATTTTGATGGGGATGATTCTGACGGGGGCAAGTCTGCCGTTAACGCTTGCTTTATTTTTTATCGGGCGGGCCTTATGTCCAGGAGGTTGTCCGAATGGCTGCTTTCCACAATGGAAAAAAACGGTTGTCAGTAAACGGGAATAAACGTGGTCTGTCCCCAATTACACGCGGAACATGGGAACCAGGGGGAAGAAGGGTTGAGCTCATTTAAGTTAATAGGTTAAGATGTCCCCATGAATGTAAAGGTGCCATATCCAGCTTTACCGGTTGAAGGTATCTTTGGGAAATTCTGGATCCGGACATTAAAAGAAAGATTCAAGGAGGGCACACAATATGATGAGCTTCAGGGGTACGCGGCTTCAGGCTACCAAACTCCCCCTTTCTATCGTGTGGCTGTTGGAAACCTTAGCTGAATCCAAGGGACGTCAGCAGCTTTATGAAAAACAGTCTCCGCAGTTGCTCGAAAGCCTCAAAGAGATGTCATTGATCGAGAGTGCTGAATCGTCCAATCGCATCGAGGGGGTTACGGTTGAGAGAAAACGTCTGCGACCTCTCGTCATCGGTG
>Ga0233437_1005021_pt1 | contig 14889 bp, 30 predicted proteins | sample SI_122_August201_FD_182714 | JGI IMG/M metagenome (GOLD analysis project Ga0233437, IMG submission 182714) | Seawater microbial communities from Saanich Inlet, British Columbia, Canada - SI_122_August2016_200_MG | ecosystem: Environmental > Aquatic > Marine > Inlet | place: Canada: British... | reverse complement strand
GTTGATTACTGCTGCCCCATTGGAACTTGAAGAACTCCGCAAGGAAGTTGAAACACTACAAACACATATCGAAAAAGCGAATGATACTATTTTACTGTTAGAACTCGCACAAGCAAACATCCAATGGGCAATGGTCAACAGAAAACTACAAAACCAGGAGGAAAAATGAGCACGTATATTTGCAGCACAAACGGAAGAACTGGCGTTGCTAAACCCATGCAAATCATTACTCAGCACGACACGCTACACAAAGCAACAGAAGAATTAAAGCTCCGAGTACTGTACCTCGAAGACATTGATTTTCAAGACTGTTTTGTCACGGAAATAGTAAACCGTTGCCAAAGACAAGTGGAACTCCTGGACAAAGATGGCCGCACTTTCCCCACATGCACGAACGAATAAGGGAGAAACTCATGGAAAAGTATCCAAAACAAAAAGACCTAACGGTAGCGGATTTGCTAACATGGAGCACTGTTGACCCGTTGACACAGGCGCTTATTTTTAAACTGGAAGAGCATGCAGTAAGTGGAGGAAGCAAGTATGTTCAAAAAGTATTTCAAAATGTGCTGGTGAGGGCCGCTGAAATCCGCAAAGAAAATGAAAGCCGTCACGAAGAGCACCTTGTCGAGCGTAAAACCCGCCGCAAAATTGAACTTGAAATTCGCATAGATGATTTGGGTACTGATTCTGATCTCTTTTTCAAACAGGCTCGCGCAACCAAAACAATGCGCAAACACCTAGAAGCGGAACTTTGCAACCTAGAAACTGAGTTGGCATAATGCAGAGTAAACCACTAGGGCGTAAAAGCTATGGGTCTATCCCACATTTACCTGGATCTCGACTTGGTCCCGGAGATCATCACATAACTGAAGGTCAAGCGCGTATTTGCACAGTGAAGGCACGAGACAAGCACGATAAAATTTTTGTGTTTGAAAAACTGGACGGCGCGAACACATGCGTAGCAAACGTAAACGGAGAAATTTTAGCGTTGGGTCGAGCCGGGTACCTTGCACAAACAAGTCCTTATCCCCATATGCAACTACTTGCTGAATGGGTAAGGTACAACGCGCTCAGATTTGACTTCCTATGGCCCGGTGAACGTGTTTGCGGTGAATGGCTTGCCATGGCGCATTCTACAGAGTATAGTTTGTTTCACGAGCCTTGGGCATGCTTTGATCGGTTTTCAAGAGATAATGTGAGACTACCTTGGGAAAGTACCAGAGCGCAACTAAAAGACGCTGGGTTTGTCACGCCTTGGGAAATTCAAGGTGCGGAACCTTATGCTCCTATCTCTGTGGAAAATGCCTTGGCGTTCCTGGGTGAATACGGGCAGCATGGCGCTACAGAACCCATTGAAGGAATAGTGTACAGAGTAGAGCGCAAAGGCGTTTTTGATTTCGCTGCAAAATGGGTGAAGCCCGAAAAAATTGATGGAAAATACTTCCCACAAATAAGCGGAAAACCGCCCGTGTGGAACTGGCGACCTTAATAAACAATGGACAACGAAAGTTTCTCATGCAGCACTTATGGCGACCTTCATATTTCTGTTTATCATCCTAGTAGAACTGTGACATTCTATTTTTTGGGGGCAGGCGGAACTCGAAAGGGCCGAATAGAAATAAACTTGGCGAGCAGAACATTCGCAGCCCGCGCAGAAGAAGCTGAAAATACCTTCAACAACCTGATCCAAGGGAAACCTTTAGGAGAGCACATACATGACAACTAACATACAAATTGAACGGGAAAAACGTGAAGCGGAGTCTAGACTACGTCATGCTAATGGAGTACTGACAACTAGAAAAGAACGACAAAAAGAAGCAAAAATTCACGCTGACCAGTGCATTTCCATATTGGGAAACCATGCTATCGCAGTACACATCGCTGAAAATGAGCAACGAGAAGCAGTAATAGCACTGGCTACCATAAACTGCCAAAAAGGACAACACACAGATGGGTGAGATGGCAGATTATGTTAACGATATTGGTGGATACGGCGATGTGTATTGGCCGGTAAAAAAAAAACTACTCGCATTTCAAAAGGTATTTAAAATTGGAGATAAGTGTGATTGTGGCGGACTGTTAGTATTGCGCACAAATTCCATAACTAATACAAAATTCTTAGGTTGCAATAATTTTCCAAAATGCAAAAAATCAAAAAGCTACCGCAAGGAACGAGTATGAACAACATCCAAATGCAAGCACTATTCGACCACCTAGAACAAGAACTTACCAAGCACGGCTGCAACCACTCACGAGACATTACAGAAGACTGGCTTAGTGATAACTGCCGTGCCAACGCAGTGGAAGTGCTAACGTGGCTTGACAACCATGGTGGATACTGCGATTGCGAGGTAATGTACAATGCGGAACCACAATGGGATGAAAAAGCGTAAGTTACTTAGTTGTTTTACCTAGCAACTTCGCAACAGCATCAACCATAGGAAGTACGGGATCTTTCTTTCGATAGGCAACAAGGCGCTCAGTTTCCCGCCGTTCTGTCTCAGTACCCCGTTTAACGCGTTTAGTGGTTTCCCGTATTAGATCTCCTTGCACTTTGTGATGATGGCGACTACAAAGTACAATCAAATTAGTTATGGCCGAGTTTGCCTTGTTTCCATCTATGTGGTGGACCTCAAGTTGTACGCTAGAACTTGCTGACCTTTTGCACATCTGACATTGATAATTGTCGCGTGCAAGAACTTTTTGGTAATTTCCACCAAAGTCTCGTTTTGTCTTTGCGTTTTTTATTTTAGTTTCTCGCACATAGTTGTACCAACGTAAATTGGCTGCTTGCCGTTTTTGATCTTTTTCCTCATATGCGCAGATTACGCACATCTGCTTACCTCGCTTGGATATAAACTCTACGCCACATTTAGTGCAACGAAGCCACTGCTTTGGCATTTTTGCTAGTTTATTGTTGTGCCTAGCTTTGCACCTATAACATCGAGGATTTCCGCTCTTAGTGTAAATCTTGCGGTTACACTCAGGTTCCATGCAAATTGGCCGAGGCTTAATAATTAATTTCTTGCGTGCAATTTCTTCGGGAGTACGGTCAAGTACATCGGATATCCAATATTCGTCTTTTTCTTCATCGACCCAGTCTTGCAGCGTTAGCAGTTCTCGCCTTGTCCAGTGTCTTTCATTACTCATCGTACTTGTCCTTTGTATTTTTTAACCCCATACGGCGCTTAAGGGCGTCTTTTTTGGATTCTCCAGGCAGGTTTTCCCACGCGTTCCCAACAATTTCACGTTCACGAATGTTTTGGTTAATCTTGTCCGCAGTATCTTGTTTTTCTTGTGCCCTGCGCTTGGCCGCACAACTGGAGCACAAAGGCGTTATTGATTTATATGCCACACGTTTTTTACAATCCGGCGTAATACAGATTGGGCGACGTCTATATATTCCTATCATTTCTTCCACCTCTTCAGTAGAGCGACCAAACATTTCAGCTAAGTCATCAACTTGATCTTCCCCTGCTTCTAACTTGTCTTTGAAGCGTGCAATGGCGTATGCGTTAAGTGGAGGTCTCCCTGCGCGAGCGCTAGGCTTTCCCTCCGCAATGTCCTTTAGGTCTTGCTGCTTCCAAAGTTCGTGCCTGCGTGTAGCGTGTACCGACCCATGGCAGGTATGGCATACAGTTTCAAGGTTCTCCAAAGTATCATTAGGGAATTCAGTCTCCGTATCTGAGAAATCTATGCGGTGGAGATTAACTTCGCCAATTTTTCCAGACTTTCCACAGTGTTGACAGGTATATGCATCACGTTCAAATGCTGGAAACATGTTGCCTGAAAAACTTAAGGGGCGTTTTCTTGGTTTTGTTGAGGCACCCGGTTTTCGTTTGTATTTAGAAACCTGCATTCTTGCTTTTATTTCAGGAATTGTGCGACATAACTGTTTTGCTACGTCAGCTACCGGATCACCCTGATCTAAAAGATCGTGCATTACTTTAGTTTCGTTATACAGCCATTCTTTTTTAATTGTCATGATTTTGTTCCTTTTGGCATTTTTTACACAATACTGTCAAATTGTCTTTAGATTTTTCAGTGCCCAAGTAATATATATTGAGCAGTGCTTCGTGATGTGTACGACCACATTGCGCACAGGCATAAAAATTTTCTCGCAATGCTGCTTCTATGTGTGTCTGAGTAGCTCTTGTTTTTCTGTATTTCTTTTTAACTTGTGCATGTCGAGCGGCAGTGCATGCTTTGCAGTGTTTGGCATTGGCACGTAATTTGAACCGCTCATTACACGTTTGGCAGCGGGGAGCGAATTTCAAGGTGCTCTTTCGTGTAGCTACTGATGCCGGTGTTCGACTAAGCGCTTTAGCTACATCTTGAACGCTGTGTCCATCGTCTAGTAGTTTCCAAAGTTGCAGGTCTTCGTCAGTGTCCCATGGTCTTCTTCGAATCATAGTAAGGTTTCCTCTTTTGTTTTTGACTATGGCGGTATTATACCATACTCAGTACTGCCGACGCAAGGCTTAATTTATAATAAAACTATGAATAGTGTGATAAACTGAGGCAATAAACAGACCCGCAAAACTTAAACTTTTTCCAAAAAATATTCAAACCAGCCCGAAAATCAACCGTTTTTAAATGTTTACAAAAATACTAATACTACGCTTTTGGATCACAACATTTTTTATTGGGAAAACCGCCTATTTATAAAAAACTAGCTACAAAGTGCTTTTTTGGAAAATAAGAATCATTGTAAATAAACCAAAAGTCCTAACTCATTGAAAATAAAAGACTTATGAATATTGCAAAATCCTTGACTTCTTTGATTAGTGCTTCAAACAGTTTTTCCGTGACCCCAGATTCGGAAATTTTCTCTGTACTTATAATACACTTTAAGTATATAAATTTTTTAGTAAGTGGATCGGAGTGGGTGGAAATTTTGGTTAGGGGGGTTGGCCCTACTTCGCATTTTCGCGATTCAAGAATATCTATGGTTTTTGTTCGCTGGGTATTTTTGCGGTAACGGTTTCGCAGGGAAAAATTCGGTTGACATTCGGGCAAGAATGTGGTATACTACTTGTGATTCTAAACCACACTCAAAGGAAATTCAAAATGAGGGAAACCCTATACATGACAACCAGTGACATTAAAAAACGCCTTGAAACGGATCCCCTATTGAAGATTGTGTGGGAAAATCGAGACGAGCGAGACATGCGCGTCCTTGCAGGGTTGTGGACTCGGCACGCAGACGCTAAAAATGAAAAGAAACGCAATAAACATGCTGAGCGCAGAAAAGAAAAAATAGCGAAACTACAGTCGGAATTTTTAGAGAACGTGGCCGAACGGGACAAACAACTTGAAATTGAACAAAATGCTGCACGCAGGGTTAGAAATTCGTACTCCCGCGCTAATCAAATTGCGTTGGATATTGCACGTGCCACATATGGGAAACGCGTGGAATTCAGTGAACATCCTCGAACATGCGGTGAGCATCCAGGGAGGCTATTGCTATGGCGGGTAGTTGGTTTGGACTATGTAGTGTACAACACGAATACGACTGAGCATGAGAAACTTACCACCGGGCATCTAGAATAACCAAGGAGCACGTGCATGCACAACGTACCCAAGGTAACAGCAATCCGTGAACCATTATGCTCGTGCCATCAGGATCAATTTAGAATTAGAATGTGGATTGGAGATGCAAAAATGGACAGATACCCAGTATACTTGAAAGATTTCACACAGTGCCCCGGTGGGCGTTTAATATCTGGAGGCCCAGACTCTGGAGAGGCATTCAGAGAGCAAGTGCTACGGCCTGCAATACGAAAATACGGCGTGCTACTTGTGGATTTAGATACAGGAAGTCCCCTTACAGCGTGTGCCGATTGCTTTTTGGAAGAGGCGTTTGGCGGTCTTGTTCGAATGTTGGGAGCGGACGTCTTGCCTGCTTTGACTTTTGTTTGTGGCGGTCCAGGCGAGGACGACGTAATAACAGCGCGAAAATACATGTGGGAAGCAGTAGACGCATGGAGATTAGTATGAACACCAAGATAACAGCAATCCGCGAACAATTATGCCCGTGTCACCGGGATCAATTTAGAATTGAGCTATGGATTGGAAATGCGGGACCGAATGGATCTAAAAACGCTAAGGTAGGCAGCGTAATATTCCAGCGGCACGCCGTCACTAACGAAGAGTTGGAGCCTACACTTACGTTTTTGATGTTTGAGAGAGCGGATTTGTTGGACGCTAAGGAAATTCACGCGGCCCTAGGGCATGCCATAAAAATACAGGAAGCCGGATGGACATGCGTTGGTAAGATTTCCACATTTGAAGAATTTGAAAACGCAAAGGAAGAAAAATGAGCACTAAAGTTACAATTATGCCTACGCAGGGGCTGGAAATGGTACGGCTAGGTAGTTTGCAGGGGCGATGCTTTGATCACAAAGATCACAACGCGAACCCTGTCAGGACGTACGCGATCCAAGGCCACACACAGTTGACCTGTGGGACTTCTGCATTTAGCGTGCTTTGCTTAACCGAAACCGTACATGACGCTTGGCTTGGGCTTGATGAGCAAGTCCACCCTCGTCCGGACATTGATGCGTTATTGGCGGCACAGGAACCACATGCGGAACCAGAGGTAGCGCTTGAGGACGTAAAGACAGATGAATTTTACTTGTTGGATGGTGAACTTTGTATGGCCGTTTCGCGTGTCACTAGCGGAGGAATCGCTGACAAGGAATGCCCTGTGATTTTCAGCCGAATAAAAGGCTTGTTATGCCAGACGGTTATCTATTCAGATACAGCATACCAGCATACCATCGAAGCTGCCGACGTTGAGATAGTGGCGCAGCGCGTGGTGGAGGAGAATTAAAAATGAAAATACCAATTAGTATTAGATCAACATTTTGTGAATATGGCGATGATGATCTGTATTCACATAGTGTGGAAGTGTTTGAGGAGGGCACCGAACCTGGGAAGAGCTTGAATGTGGCTAATGTATGGTTCAGGCGGAAATTTGACAAGCCGTTCGGTAGAGAGGTTCCTATCGTAAGTTATGCAAGTGCTGGGTCTTGCACAGCCGAGGGTGCCGAACGTCGCGCACGGGCCATCCTGGAAGCTGTACGCATAGCCAAAATGGGCTGGGAGAACATCATGTACATTCAAACATTCGCTGAATGGAAAAAAGAAAACGAATAATCTTTAGCGCCCCGTGAAAATTGTGATCTATATTACAAAAACCAGGAGAAATACATTATGAAGCATCCAGACTGGGTACAAGAAGCAGACCTCGGCAAGCGCGACGGATATGCCAGCGCGTATCGAAACATTGCAACACCGCACGCATTAATATTGTTGACTATTTATACGCATCCTGGTGACGTGTATAGCGAGGTCTCCGTAACCATAGGAGATACGTTAGACGTTGATTGTAGGCCATTTTGCATTTCTCGACAAGTGCAAGTGGATGGACTTGCGCCAAACATTGAACAGTTGAAGGAATGCGCTATGGAATTTTTGCGAGAACTTGGCGAAGAATGGATATTTGCGGGAAGTGAGGACGAATAATGAACGAATTAACAATTCAAATGTTGCAAAAAGTTTTGAATTACGCCGAAGGAATGGAAGACTTTGCCTCCGCGCAAGCACCATTGTTGGCTCAGGAGATCGTATACGCACATGCAATTAGCGGATGGTCAATTATACTGTCTTTGCCTTTGCTTGCTGCGGGAGTACTAAGTGCAAACAGACTCAATAAAGAGTTAAAAAACAGGTATCCGGAAGATTGCACTGTTATACTAACCACATGTGGCGCGGTTCTAGGTATGATATTTGGAATTACAACGTTTTGCATGTCAATCGGCTGCTTGCTTGAGGCTTACTTTACGCCAAGGCTGGTCGTAATCGAAAAAGTAACTCAGATGATCGGCAATCTATCTTAATTGGAGACGAATATGAATAAGGTACCCTTAAGAGACTTGCGCATTGGGGAGTGCTTTCAGGTAACTTTGGTAGACTTGGAGACCATGACACCAGAACCTACAGCATGGGAAGCTCTGTACATGCGCGGGGATGACGGAATTGACAGTGATGTTGATAATCTTGACGAAGTCTATATGACGTGTTTATGCACTGGGCATATCGGAGTATGGGAAGGCGAGGATCTAGACATTATGGTTACGCCTAGGCCGGATATTGTGGAGTTTTTGGATTCATTGTTAGGAGAAAATGCATGAGTGACTTATCCAGAATACGAGAACTTTCAGACATGGGAGAACTGTATCAATATCGCGAGTTGTTTCCCACATTGGAAGACGCTAAAAACGCAGCGCATTCCGCATGGGCACTTCAACACATAGCGGATAATCCAGGTGAAGAGCGGGGAGTTCAATGTGCGCACTGCGGAGCATTATTTACCACGAGGGCCGCAACTGGAGATCACATATTGCACTGCTCGGAAAATCCATTAGTAATTCGAATGCAAATGCTAGAGGCGCTTTTAGAAGAACACGGGATTTCAGACCCAGGAGAAGAATATGAATGAATTTTTGAACTTGCTGACATGGATATTGATTGTTGTCGTAAGGGCGCTTAACATATTGGAGTGGGACTAAAACTTTAGCGCCAATTTAATAATGCGAATAACCCTAAAACTATTAAAAATGCGGAGAAGAAAAATGTCATTTGTAAGTCAATCAACAATCGATGAAGTTGCAGCGCTAAGCGATTACGACGCAAGGTGCATGTGCATTTCAGAAGCGAACCAAGGCGATTTCTTTAGCTGTAGAGGACAGATAGGCGTGTTGATACTCTTATCGGAGCATGGAAGAGCGTGGGAATTGTCAGGTATGCGCTGTGATGACAGGTACGCACCGTGCTGGAACATTGATAATAGAGCATGCATAGCCCTGGACTGGGAAACCGAAATCGTATTAGAAAAAGAACAACCTTAACCCTTGCAATAACTTTGTTCCCCGCTGGAATAATGTGAATAATACTAAAAACTTGTGAATAATTGCTTTTTACAATTTTATTCACCGCTTTGGAGATTCTTATGACAACTATTGAAATTGAAGGACTTACGGAAGCGCAAGAAATTGCACTAGAAGACATGATGCGCATGTGGACACTACTAGGCAACATAGGAGCATCTAGATTTACTTCGTATTTTGCTGCGGGCGATTCAGATTTCCACCCGAAGATAAAATTTAACGGGCATGTACCTATGTTTTTTGTTAATCCGGGGACTAACAAACCAAAGTCGTATAACCCGGAGTACAAAATAGACTTTGAAGAGGTCGCACAATTGTTGATTGACTATAGTCGCGAGGAACTTCAACAGCAGCTATGAGTAATGAACTCCCAAAGTGCCCTTGCTGTAAAGTCCCATTTATGAAAAAGAACGGGAAGTACGGAGAGTTTTACGGGTGTGTCAACTATCCAGTGTGCTTGGAATCTCGAAACATTCGCACGGATAAGTTTTTGTATTGGCTATCCGGTGAACCAAACGACGACTGGGAGCCAAGAGATGGACCTTGGGAATGGGATTAACTTTTCAAGGGGGTAGGATATTCGCGCATTCATTTCTCCGCGCAAGATTTACTTTCCAAATGTTGGTAGCTTGGTTTTTGCGCGGCTCTTGTAAGCGTTTCTAAGCGCATTATTTTTACCCGCCTTGCTCGCATTCCAAACCAAAAACAAATGTCCAGGAAAGCCTATTACCGCGCTTCCCTGGACATTGTGGTTTAAGTTGCCCACCCTGGGTGCCGAGGGCTACTCCACTTTTATTTGAGTTGGGAGCGCCTTCTTACATTTTTGAATGGTTATTGTCATTACGCCATCCGTTAATTTAGAGGTTATGTGCTCAGGCTTGGTACCTTTAGGGACAGTGTACCGGGCATACCGACAAGATTCTTTACCAGCACGCTTACCACAAATGGACAAATCGACCGTTTTCAAGGTGACCTCCGCGTCTTGTTTTTTGACACCGGGCATCTCAACTGTAATTGTATATGCATCGGGAGACTCTTCCACGTTGCCTTGACGGGAGGGGCACGCGCATTCAGGATCCCAAAATCCAGCATCTCCCATTAATGTGCCTACCCATGTTTCAAATATTCTGTTGTTGCTCATTGTTTTCTCCTGTGAGAGTTAGCCACTTCCACCCTGCGTGGTTGTGTATTCCGTTGTGTATATGCAAGGAGTATGCCAAAACCCGCTAAAATACGTAAGTCGTTTGATACCAATGGGTTATGGCAAGCACCTAGAAACTACAGTATTAAATGTGTGTATTATACTAAAACATGCGAGTCTCAAAATAAAACAGTGCCCTTGCGTACTTGCGCAAGAGCACCAATTTGGAGCAAGTTAGATTACAATCCTCCCGTTTTAATATACTCCATATAAGACTTTGCACACTGGGCAGAACAAAATCCGCTAATGTCTTTTGCGTAAATATCTTCTCCACAATCCATGCACACGCCCACAGGCACCATGGTTTCTAAATCCTCATCCGCAATTTCCTTGTACTCACCAAGGCCGTTGGATGGGAATTGTGATGCCGTAGGGTCTACAACTTCGCACCCATCCATAAGCCACCAATGAGTACGTTTCCCCCAGACAGGGCAGTAATAAAAACCACGTGCGCTTCGCAGTTTCGGGAATTCATTTTGCATTAGTTCGGTAGATTCTTTGCATGTGCCAAATGCGTTACTTATGTTTTTGGTTATCCATTTTTTATGTGCTTCTTTCATTTTTTGGTTTCCTGTTCTTCGCGGATTTTAACAAAGTCGGCTAAGGATGTCACTAGCTCTCGCCCGTGCGCGTCCAGTTTCGATGCAAAGTAACAATGTTGGGTTTCCACTTTGCGCCCACAGATGATTTTTAGTTCCATTCCTAAACTGTTAAGCACTTCGGACTGCTCGTCATCGGACGCACAAGCCAATGCACGTCCAATTTCTTTTGTTGGTAATTCGAAATGCGCATAGTTTTTACTCATTTTGTTCTTCTTTCAATACAAACTTAGCCCACACGGATGCCCATTGTTCTCTAGCATGTGCAAGGTGCTTTTCTTCAATAGATTTTTCAATAGCACGAGCAAACTCAACAATCGTACTACGACATGGGTAATCAGTATGATCCAGCATTTGTTTTGGGATCATCTCTTCAATTTCTTCGTCGGTTAGCATTATTTTATCCTCGGCTGGTCAACGTTTATGAAGATTAAGTCACGATCTGCACAGTGGAATGGCGGATCTTCACATTGATCCCGTGCTCCATATGGATAGAATACGCAATCTTCGCATGATCCTGGACCTCCCGGAGGTTCGGCAATCCCATAAAACCTGCCATTAATTTTCACTGTGCTGCCTATGTCTCCGGGTTCTATGATGTCATCATTGTGCATTTATTGTCTTCCTACTTGGTTTTCTTCTTGCAGCCGTCGCTCGATTGCCTGCTGAATACTGCCCAACGATTCAATGTCTCGCGCAGTAGCGCTTAACGGTTCATCCAAAGCGCGATGTAGTTTCTCAGAATATTCTGTGATGCGCGTTTCAAGTTGCTCGGTTGGGATATTTTGTCCACAAGCGCACGAATAACAGAATGCTCTGCCATTTTTGTATCGCCAACCAAATGCGTAAAATTCTTCAGCGGCTGCATAGTGGCTGTACCTGTGCGTGTCTTCTGCTCCGCATCCAGCGCACCAGATTCGCCACATTGTTTGGACTTCCTGGGAAATGCGAGAACGCTGGTAGTTTATGTTGGAAGTGCCGTTTTCTTCGAATGGGCTACGCATTTTCGTTTTCCTTGGGTATGCGACGGGCTGTGATTTCGACGTTGGCGGCTTCGATGGTGTGCTGCTCTGTATCGTCGGAGTAAATTTGAATGTTTTCGCCGCCCACCATTAGAAACTCAACATACTCAAGTTTTGTATTCGGACCATCCATGTTGTAATGAGACTGATAAACGAAGCCTAAGCGCCCATCAACCAGATACCCAACGTCACAGGTAACATTCTCCAGCGCCGCCCGTTCCGCTTCTGGTTCTTTATGTAGATTGATTCTCGCTAAAAGCACGTCGATGTCAAAGCGCGGGTGAACAAGTGTACTAGAAACCAACCATTCAGGCGTTATGCTGATCTCTACACTTGCAGTCCATTGGACATTGAAACCAGAAACCTGCATAGCGCCGGATTCACATGCGGAGTTACCTCGAAATCCGATATCATCATCTAGTTGGAATGCCTGCCCATAGTCTAATTTTCGCAATTCTACCATTTCCAGTTTCGGTGTTTCTTCAACTATTACTTGGGTGCTCATTGCTCATTATCCTTATACATTTGCCATTTCTAGCGCAGTGGTGAATGCTTTTTGGTTGTGCTTTGCGCCAAATCCATTCATAACCCAAACGCCGCGATCCGCAACATGGCCTCCGCCACGATAATGCTCGTTGAATTCGGTCGCTGCCATAAAAGCGCCGTAAGCCGTACCCACAATGCCCAAGGATTTCGCGCCACTTGCTTCCCCATTGACGATTAGGTTTCCCATTTGAGAGCGGATGTTCGCCATTTTCTTGGTTTTGGCGACGAGGGCTGTTTCGGTTTTTGCTGTGACTTTCACAAGTTTATCCAGATACTGTACACGTTTGTCTTCATTCCAGGCGGTGTTCAAAAGCCGGTCAAACAATTCGTGCTGACGAGCGAACCGCATACTCGTTTCTTTATACATTGTTTGGATTTCACTTAGTTTGTGAGGCATGCTGCTGAAATGGGCTACTGTGTTGCGGTTTTCTTTGGAGCCTAACGCCATTTGCAATGTATTATCGCAAACCACTCGAATGGACGTAGGTTGAATTACGCTGCTGTTCTTGCCTGTGTGGCTCCACATGAACAGTAGATAATTTTTCAAGACATCATTAGGCACAATTTCCTGTTCATCTTGCTTTAGTAATGCCCAGCAGAATTCGCCATTTTTCAAAGAGCCACCGGTTTCGTAGGACCACAGTTCCGTGTCAACCAATGGCTGGCACCACTTTAGCGCTTCTGCGTTTTGGAGTGGCATATAGGCATTCTTACAATATCCGAGAACACTGTTATCCGTATCGCGGACTAGCGCAAATTGCTCGGTACTGTGAGAAACAATGATAGGATTTTCAAGTTCCGTGCTCGGCGCGACAAACATTAAAGGGCGTTTGCTTACGTGCCAGCCGAGGCCGGATGCTGCGAGAGCCTCTTTCCAATTGGAAGGCGCAAAATCAAGTACCTCGCCAAGACCGTGCCATGCTGCTTTCCGCGTAAAAAATCCAGATTCAAATTCGTGTGACATATTGTCTTCCTCCAGGTTTCACTGTGTGTTCGTTTTAATTTTTGTTTACTGTAAACGTTTTGTGCGGTCTGCAAATTCTTGTAGTATCTCTGCAAGACCAAGGTCATACAAAATTTCGGCAACCGAAGCGACTTCCATCAACCATTTTGCCTTGTGCTCGTCAGCGATCATTGCGAATCTCCAATGTTTTTAATTGATTTTCACATTATTAGTACTATTTATTTGGCGCTAAAGTTATTCTGGGGTCCGCGCTCAAAACTTATTTACAATAAACAAATAAACTCGGGCCACCAAGTTCAATCTCTTACATAGTTAGTATACCATATCCTTCCAGAAAAGTCAAGTACATTAAACAAAAAAAATCCCCATGCGCATTCAAACGCATAGGGATCGCTAATGTTGAAAAATTTTTTAGGATATTGGCAAAAAACTTAAACTTGTGTATATTGTGTACTTTGTGATATAATAATAGGAACTAAAAAAAAGGATTAGCATATGCCCCATTGGAAACGGTACACAAAAGAAGAAACGCAACAGGTTCACGCAATGTTAGATCAAGGATTGAGTGAAAAAGAGATCGGAAAGGGCCTTGGGAGAACAGAAACCGCAATAAAAGTGTACAAAAATAAAACTAACTATATGCCGAAATGTGCAGATTGTGGCCAAAAATTCAAAGCGACGCAACACACTAGTCGTTGTAAAGACTGCCGTACAAAGCGTCGTATTTCAAAGCGTAGTACTATGGTACGAAAATATGAACCACAAATAGGAAAATCAAGATGGACCGCTGAAAGAACACAACAACTCCATAAACTATTAGATCAAAATTTAAGTATCGAGGAGGTAGCGGAAAGACTAAGTAGAACAGTTCCGTCCGTGCGCGTACAGAGGCGTAAGTCTAACTATTTTCCCATATGTCCACTTTGTAAGCAACGTTTCAAATTTGGAAGACCTAAGTACTGTGCAGCATGTCTGCTTAAAGTGCCGAAGATAATTAAACGTTCCTGTACTAAGCAGCCCAAGAAGAAGATAAAAGAAAAGCGTAGAGTATGGGGTGCGCAGGAAGAAGTGCAACATCTCACTAGCTTATTGGATCAAGGGTACAGTGTAGAAAAAATTGCGGAAGAGTTAAATTGCACGGAAAACGCGGTGAGAACACGTAAGGTTAAGATTAACTACTGTCCGGTGTGTTTGGAATGCAAGCAGCAGCGTTGTAAAAGTAGGAGAAATAAGCGATGTCCCACATGTACAGAAAAACGTGAAGTACGAGTTTTTAAAGAAAGTAAACAGCGGGAATATGATAATGCACGTTTTGGGGGAAATAGGAAACACGCACTTAAAAGGGATCTTTACAGATGCAGAATGTGCAATAAAAACGAAGAGGAGGCTACGCTGCATGTACACCATAGAGATCTAAATAAAGAGAATAATATGCTTAAAAATTTGATGACGCTTTGTGAAGTATGTCACGGGAAGTTGCATGCGGAAATTACTATAGCACTGGGAGGGTGGTAACGTAGAATTGCTATCGCACTTTTTCCTACACTAACGTAAAATGGGCATAGATATGTTGAAACCTCCAATTTATAACCGGGAGGAAAAA
>Ga0233437_1005020_pt1 | contig 14891 bp, 20 predicted proteins | sample SI_122_August201_FD_182714 | JGI IMG/M metagenome (GOLD analysis project Ga0233437, IMG submission 182714) | Seawater microbial communities from Saanich Inlet, British Columbia, Canada - SI_122_August2016_200_MG | ecosystem: Environmental > Aquatic > Marine > Inlet | place: Canada: British... | reverse complement strand
GAGGCTGCTGCTGGAACAAGTGGAACTATAGGTGGATTTACGGCTCAGATGACTTCTGGGATACTCGGACCGTTAGCGTTGGTGTTTTCAAACCTTATAGCGGAGAAAACTATTAGGGGTGCTACAGACCCGTTAAATCGGATACTGTATGGTGGGGCTAGAGCAGATGAAATGTTGAGTGAAAAACAGACTGTTCTTGATGCGTCGGCGGCGATAGAGGCAGAGGACTGGGACACGTATGTTTGGGGTCCGATTGGTTCTATGGTTGAGACGTGGGATAGGGAGTGGGCGAACTTTTGGAGGGTGGTTGCTCCTGGTGAATACGGTTATCTTAACCGACAAGGAACGGAGCACACTGACCCGATACAGAGAGGCGCAGGTCAAATAAACGTGGTTATGAACGTTAACGGTAGCGTTGATTTGAGTGCGGTTCCAGCACTTGGGGCGGAGTTTGCTGACCAGTATGTAGATATATCTCAGCGAAGTGGGGTTATACCCCCATAGGAGTGATATGAAAAATGGGTTTTAGTATAGGTGGAAGAACGCTACCAGTGGCACCGTCTACTACGCGGTTGATGTATGCGGCTGACATTAAGGAGATACCTATTCCGACATCAAAGTCTTACATCATTAGCTTTGGTAAAAAAGTTGACAAGCTCACTATAAGTGGTACAATCGTTAACACCACTAAGACGGCTTCTGAGGCTGACCTTTTGGCGTATAGTGCTATGGTGTATACGAAGGTGATTATAGCGGATACTAACTCTAATATATATGATGGAACTACCTGGATTATGACTTCGTTTTCGTTTACGGAGAAGGGTGGATATAATACGTCTTATCCGTTTAAGATGGAGCTTATACGTGGTTCTGGGCAGACGGTGATTAGCTAATGGCTGGTTGGGATATACGCATAGACTCTAATAACAGCCATACGTTTGCTGTCGGTGAACGTGTTGAAGCTGAACCAATGTTCATCTCTGAGAAGCTGAACGGTGAGGAGGAGGCGAGGTTTCGTCTACCTAACACCTCTGCTAATCGCGCACTTTTAGTTGCTGACCATTGGTGTCAAATAATGTTCAGTAACACGATAATTTTTACTGGCATGATTAAGGGGTATGTGCAGACTCAGCAGTGGTTAGACGTAATTGTGTATAACATTGTGTTTGAGAAGGCTAAGCGCACTCTGTATGGTGACCCTGACGCGGTTCCAGTTGAGGGAGATTTTTCAACTGGTGACTGGTCGGACACAGTTATAATGGAGGATATTGTTGTAACTGTTCTCAGTTATCTTCGTGGTGCTGGTGCGGCTCACACTGATATTGAGGTAAAGTTCGATTACACTACTTGTTATCACGCTATGAGGTATATTGCTCAGGCTACGGGGCAGGACATCTGGACTGGTGCCGTGAATAATCGTGGTACCACTCCTACAACTGTTTTCCTGGGAACTCGTGGTACGGATAAGAGTGGAGCTATATCAATTACACCAGCCGTAACTTCAACAACTTCTAAGAAGGTGAATAATCGTGCACTTACTCGTGATAAGGTGTTTGTTCTTGGGTATGACGCTGATGGGAACCGTATAGTTCCAGTGTCTGCTGGTGCGGGTAGTAACGAGATAGCGTATAGAAAGCGTGGCATCTATGATGCTACGGCGTTGACGGCTTTGGCGACTGAGTTCAGGACTAACCTTAACACTGAGTCTCAGGGTACAAAGCTAACTGTTCCGATAACTGAGGGTTACTTGATATACCCTGGTGATACAATCGAGTTGACTGCTAACGCCGAGCTTGGTATTACGCTTGGTGACTACCGTGTGTTATCTACGAAGAAGATGAATACAACCGCTGACATCACGATTGATAAGACTACTGTTGAGCAGGATGATTTGTTTGCTTCTTTGCGGTCTCTTGAGGACATCGGTATCTATGCTGGTGGTACGCTTGACCAGTTGCCGTTGAGTGCTCAGAAGTTTAACACTAACTGTACGTTCTCTGCGTTAGATTACAGGGATGCTGGTTGGGCTGAGTTCACGATTGAGTTTGATAACGGGTTCAATGACACTGTTCTCATCGGCACACTTGCTGGTATTAACGGCGGTGTTCTTGGTGCGGATACCTACTATGTTTACTATACGAAGAACGATAACACGTTAAACATCGTTAACGATGCGGGGTACACCTCTGTTCTTGGTGGTGCTAACGTGGTGTTGGCGAAGATTACTGTTGGGGCTGAGACTGACCAGTTCGTGGCGATTGAGGCGTATGGTACTGCTGGTTCTAACATTTCATATGATTTGTTGGGTGGGAACGCTATCAAGGGTGATATTCAGTCTATTGAGTTGCGGAAGTGGACGAGTGACTTGTCATTTATCTGGGATGAGGCGACTCCTGATTACCAGAAGATTCAGTGGGGACAGGATGGAAATGAGGGTCCGATTGGTGGAGGTGGGGTTGATGGTTCTATCAAGTTCGCTGATGGTAACACTAGGCTTGTTGAGTGTGATGAGCTTGACCCGCATCCCACTGGTACATATTACTATTACTGGGATATTACTCAGGTTAACGGTGATGACGACTTTGAGTTGCAGAAGAACACTGACCACGCGTTGGCGATAGGTGAGGGTAAGGGGTTGATTGCGATAGTGGAGGTTAGTACTACTAGTCCTCCTACGCTTCTCCCCGTAGATAGTTATACTCCTGTTATTGGAACTGGTATTATTTCGGCGTACGCGATTGAGAGTACGAAGATTACAACCAAGTCAATTTACGGTAAGGATATTGCGACTGATGAGGATGTTGGAATTGTTGGTGGCGCGGCTGGAGTTAGAATTGTAGGTGTCGGCTCAGATATTGTTGGTACGGCGATAGGTGATGCAGTTGGTGGTAACTTTACGGCTGGTATCTATGGTTTTACGGCTGGACCGATACGGACATTCAATATTGCATCTGGCGACGGTATATTCCGTACATATGGTGTAGGTAGCTTTGCTATTAACGACGCCATAGCTTCTGGTGGGGCACAGATTGGTACACTAAACGGCACTACTTTTGGTGGGCGACCAACGATTCGGCTACTTGCTGATGCTGGTGGGGCGAAGGACGTTGTGCTTGAGGCAGGTGGTCACTACATATGGGTCAGGGGAGACGGTAGGATTGATATGGTAGTAAACGGTGATATAGATATAGGTGCTCAAGCTGTGTTAGACGTTCAGGGTGCTAGATTGTTGCTACCGAATGGTGCCCCAGGTGCTCCGAGAAACTTTGAGGTGTGGTGGGTGTAGTTGGCGTTTCCCGCCCAGTTCAGTCACCTTCGGTTCAGATATGGAGGAACTACATATGCCTTCTGCCTAGTTGCACTTGGTAATAACAACCCAGCATATGCGGATAGAATACAGGGTAGGCGTGCTGGAACAACTTATGATGTTTATTTCGTAGACCCCGCTGACCCGATGGCTTCACCTGCCCGTGTTGATTCTCCCACAGATGGCGTTATAGCTATCAGGTATCATGGAAATCACACGGATGGAACCGTTCATAACGACTGGAGTGACCACACGAATTGGAGTGACCATACGGACTGGACGGATGGGGCACATAGTGACTGGAGTGACCATACGGATAGCCCTGGCACAAGTTGGGTTGACCACAATAACTGGACAGACCACTCAAATTGGACTGACCATACAGACGTATTACACCTCGACTGGACTGATGGTTCGCACTCTAACTCTCCACACACGAACTGGACAGATTATAATGATTGGGATGACCACACGAATAGTGCTCATACGGACACAACAGACCACAGCAACTGGACTGACCACACCGATGTACTTCATACTGATTGGACTGATACACCACACTCGAATCACTCGGATGGTGGAGACCCACACGCAGACTGGACAGACTATTCGGATAGTCCACACACAGATAACACACCGCATACGAACTGGAGTGACCATACAGATGTGCTGTATAACGATTGGGACGACCACACTAACAACAGCCCCCATACAGATGTATTACACGCGAACTGGACGGATTACAGTGATAGTCCTGGCACAAGCTGGACTGACCATAATAATCATTCAGATGGTTCACACGCAAATTGGAGTGACCACACCGATGTATTACACGCAGATTGGACGGATGTTGGGGCACACAGTGACTGGACAGACTATTCTGACTGGTCTGATGCACAGAGTTGGAGCGACCATACTGACTGGGCTGACGGTGCGATGCACGCGGACTGGAGTGACATCAGTACCTTTTAGGTGGAAATATATGCTCCACCTCTACAAAGTGGTCGCATAACCTACCAGACATTCCACACCACATATCTAAAAAGTGTCTCCCTTGGTCGAACATGGCGAAGAACATAAAGTCCTCTGATAGATGTTTCTCCAAGCCGTCTGGTGCCCACGCACCCTCTCCAACCACGTACTCAGGCTCTATTATTCCCACGTAGAACCTCGATACTGTTGCCGCGATGCGGTGCATAAACATCATCCCAGAGCCACATAGGTATCTATCCGTACCACGACCCTTCACTTTGTTGACGGCTATCAACACGTTGTTGTCTACTATGGCTTGATGTAATACGGCTGGTGTCTCTGGTGGACACATAATATCTGTATCTATCCATAGGGCATGTTCATATCGTTCCTTGTGGTTAACGAAGAACAATCTAAGTACCTCCCTGTTAGAACATATGCGCTCAAGTGAGCCACCTGCCCCATCTATACACGAGTCGTATACTATTGTTATGCCCTCGAACATGGGGTCTGTTAAATCAAACCCGTGGTCTAGGTGTAACCCAAGCACTATTTGGTGTGGTGCTGGCTCAAACGCCTTGACCTTTTCGATGAAATCCTTTATGCAGTAACCTTTCCCGTTTCCTACTGGTGATATAACTATATACTTCATTTGAATACACACCTATCCGAATCTTCCTCGTTAAAGAACTGTACCTCGCCGTCATCGGCTATGTGTTTTGTCTCAAAGTAGAACCCGAACTTACCCTCAATGCCATCCTTAACGCATAACTGTCTCACTATTGCTCTCCATATGAGGTCGTCCCCCGTAGATTGACCCCTAACGGTAGCCATAGTGAATGGTACACCTTCCAACAAGTCCCTATGCGTCCACATGAAACTTGTGCCACGCCTGATACTGCCCTTCGGGTAGCGACTTGGGTGCCATGATAGTAATACAACAAGTTCATCATATTTGTAGTGGTTGAATACCTGTACGTGGTCGCTCCTAATAGGCATCAGGTCTGGGTCTACGAGTAGGAACCACTCGCATTCAGGACTGCCCTCAAGAGCCGCCCGCCTTAGTGTTTCCCGCGCCATAGTTGTTGCTGGTATAAATCGTGGTATGATTGACTCGTCCTCCATCATCCACACCACATCGTATTTTGCCGCCGATGGATGTCCGAGATATTGTTCCTTTACAACCGTTTTACCATATAGGTAAATTGTTTCTGGTGGTACTTCCCATTTATCTATCTCCGCCCAGAAGAAATCACAGCAATAATGTTTTTGTGGACCGATTGGTGAAACTAATACGTATTTCATAGTGGTGCAATTCCCAATGTTTTCATTACTGGTAGACATGACTCGTTAACAGAATTAACAACTATATCGGCGCGTCTGCCAACCATCGGAACGTTTCTGTTATATATCTTACCGTTTCTTGTGCCAGGGTAGTGTCTGTCGCCATCAATCACAATGGTGTTAATATCTATCTCGTTTGGTACGCCGAGGAAATCTTCTATCCTTGCGAACCCGTCATCATCGAACAGTTCCTCGTAGTGTATGACCATCATATCGTTCAGGTTTGGCATCGATTCTAGTAATATCTCGTGTGCAAGTTTCCAGTGTCGTACGGCTCGCTCAACGGTTATACCAGACTTCATTATTGACATAACAGTATCATATGGATTACGTATTAGGATGATGAACTTACATGGACCGAATTTATACTGAATCCACTCGGCTCGTATGATATCTATAACGGATTTCATAACTAGATAGTCTCCATCCTCACCACTCTGTACTCTAACCCACGCCTTTAGACAGTTATGTACATCTGCCTGTGTGAATTGTTCTGGTATCCAACCAGTGCCCTCCGTATACACGCGCCCGTGGTCTCCCTTTCCGCTAGTCTCCATCTCTGTCTTCGCATAGCGTCTAACTGATGGCATTATACGGGAAGCCGCACCATCCGACTCTCGTAGACACACATCTATCTTACTGTTGTGTTTCAGTACTTCCATTAGTATGCTTGTACCAGAGTTGTTGAGACCAAGTATGAACACTGGTGTCCTACCGTTTATTCCACTCCCACCCATCCAAGATTCCTCACTATGTGGCGTTTTTCCTTCATATCGGAGTTAGTTACGCCCCTGAACACTGGTGTCTCTACAATCGCTATTCCCTTATGACAGTCCCATGTGGACGGCATGGCTAAAAGTTCCCATAACCACCCAGCGGCTTCTTCGTCCAGTTGCATCATAATTTTGAACCACTCTTTACCCCACTTGAGTGTGTCCTCACACTGTGTACTACATGGTAGATGTGGTGTCAACCGTACTCCGAAATACCGTAATGTGTTGTTAGCGAATGGGTGTATACGCACCGTTACAGTTGTACCGTCGAGTGATGCGTCTGGTGCCCTAACCGCACTCTCCCATATCGGGTCTATCGAGTCACCCCACTCCTCACCAAAGAAGGCGATGCAACAGTCTGGATAACCGAGTAACTTGCCTATCTCCGCGTGGTCTGGTACAGCGTTTAATTCTAGGAATAACTCGCCGATGTCCCTATCTTCTCGCTTTACACAGGCACCGTACATCTGGAATGGTTGACCAGGCACTGGTCGTGGGTGTGTGTGACTGAACCCCTGATATACAGCGGTCTTGTTTGTCGGGTAGAACAACAGGTCATTTTCACGTAGGAATTGATATGATGAATCGAATGAGTGGCTATTCACATGGTAGATATATATTTGTCTCATACCAGCTATGAATGTTGCTACCTCGGCTGTATGGTATAACTGAGATATTCTCCTGATGCGTGGTTCCCATAACTCACGCATTCTCCTGTTCCAGTATACGATTCTGGTCTCTGGTTTAAACTCTTTACTCATAGTAATCACATCGAATCTAGGTGTCTCCACCCATCGTCTAAATGTTCCATCCCGTCTGTGTGGTTGTTCTTGCTAATTGGTTTATCACAATCCACCTGTTCTGGGGGTCTCTTTTGCTGTTTTTTCTCGCCAAATATTGATAGTATCCTACTAATCCTAACGAATAATGTTTTCCATAGTAGGCAGAATCTATCCTTATTTCGCCAATCAAAGTCTATTGCTGATGATGAGCAGCCACCGTGACAGTGTTCCCACCACTCACATCCCTTACAATCATATTTCTGTAGCACTCTGCCACGCACATCTGTTACAGAGTTATGTCTCTCATATTCCTTTCCGTCACCATATAATCTTAGACATACACCGATTGTGCCATCACGCATTACTGAGGTGGCGGCGGCTGTTGCTAGTGGGTCACATTCTCTGAACTTGCATTCAACTGAGCCTTCGCCTTTGAGAGTGTTTATAACATCTTGGTATGGAGACCATCCCCTGATACCGTTCTCCATCATAAAGTTCAGCATGTCTATGTAAAAATCGGATGCTTCCTCTGGTGTCAAATCATATTTCATATTGCCCGTTATACACGGGTTTAACCTACCAGTTATACGTCTCTTGTTTAGTGATAGAATCCACTCTTTCAGTGTCTCTCGGTTATCACCAATAGCGTTTTGTTTATGAACAACTATGATTATGCCAGGAATTATTTTCTCCTCTATTAACCTGTCAATGTTGGATAGTATTTTTGATGTTTGTTTTTTACGTTCTTTCGCTGTTCCGCTTCCTCGTAGAGCGTTACATGACCACGGACCGTCGATTGAGATTCCAACACCAGTCTTGTATTTTTTGAACATTGAAATTATGTCCTCGTCAATGAGATATGCGTTTGTCTGGATTGCTGAAAACCCGTTTTTCTCGTATGATGTTCTAAGAAAAAGGTCAATTTCTTTCTTACTTAGCATCAACGGCTCGCCGCCGTGTAGGATTATCTTCTCTCCACCAGACCTTTCATGTATTGTGTTTATGGATTTTAAGACCTCGTCGTGTTCTATCACCTCATCCTCTGGTCTGAATGGATGTTGATAACAATACGAACAGTTGAATCCGCACTGTAGATTCGCTTTTATCAGTATCGGCATGAATACTTTGTAGTATATATGACTATTAAACCTTTTCAGGTTTCTATTTAAACTACTACCAAGTTAATAATAAACAATGGTTATTTATTATTAAGTGATTGGTGTACGATTTAGCGAGTATGGCATACAATTATAAGTACCTAAATGAACGTGGTTGTAATGAGACCGTGGACTAGTGAGGAAATAGAAATCCTCCAACGGAATTATGGTAAATTACCTGTGAGGATACTGGTTGACTCATTACCTGGTCGCACCATATCTAGTATCACAAATAAGGCTTTTAAACTTGGATTCAAGTCTGCTCTAACTAACGCCGATAACTTTTTAACGAAACCCATACCGAATACAGATAATGTTGAGGAACTGTGGGACTCTATTTATCGGATGCAGAAGGCTCAGTTGAACATGGAGAACGTGGTTGAGTACCCTGATATTGACCTTGACATTGATGAGCCGATAGCGGTGAGTTTTCTCGCCGATGCACATATCGGTGCACTGTCATGTAAATATGAGGAGCTTCGTGAACGCGTCGGCATGATTGGGGAGACGAAGAACCATTACTTTTTCTCGGTGGGTGACACCATCGACAACTATTTACCATCCAAACACCCGCAAGGGATGTTCAGACAACTTGTATCACCTAAACTCCAAAGACAATTAGTGGAAGACCTTTTCGTTCCGATAGGACATAAATGCCTGGGTACGTTAAAAGGATGCCACGATGACTGGAGCGAGGATGCGGACAACATGGATTACAACACACTACTATCACGTAGAATGAAGTGTCCCAACCTCGGCTACGGCACAACCGTGTACCTGACTGTCGGAGATGTCATGTACCGTATATCACTGCGCCACAAGTTCAGGTTCAATTCATCTTTCAACTTAACTCACACTGTAAAGCGGATGAGAGAACAGCTTGGGGATTTTGATATAGGTTGTGTCGCACATCATCACCAAGCCGTCATTGAACAGGCTCAGATGGGTGACGGGTTAGGTCGAATATTCATACGACCAGGTAGTTTCAAGGGTGCGGATTCGTTTGCTAAGAAGATTGGTTTCAAGGACACGGGTGCTTTTGTGCCCACCGTGATACTGATGCCTGATGAACGCCGCATGATTCCGTTCCTTCACCTTGAGGACGCCGTCACAGTTCTCTCGGCTTTGACCTAAAAAAAAACTTGTCCGTAGTCGGATGGTCGCCACGAGAGGCATAAAAAAAGGGGCTTTCGCCCCTCACTCTTTTCGGTATGTGTCAACTAGGTAGACTCCGAGAATCATTCCTGCGATGCCGATGCCTAGTAATATGAAGAAATCATATATCATTCTTCGCATCCTCAAAGCCGTGCCCGTACCCGTGGATGAACGCATCCTTATACATCATCTCCGTGATACGACCAACGTAGCTCCAATGTTCCTCGGCTATCTTCTTAGCGGTTTTATACTTTTTCTTTTCTGACCACTCGTTTTCGTTTTTTGGCATTAGAATTTCCCCAAGTTTTTTCCGTCTTTGTCCCAGTGTGTGTGACACATCATGCAGTCGTAGAACTTGATGTCGGTCATATCTGTATCACTGTTATAGACTATTCTGTAATGTTCTGCGTCACCACAGTATGGACATCTCGGCTTATCGAGTATCCACTCTATTGCATCTGGTACGTGTTCGGGTGCGACTGGCGCGTTCCGTATTAGTTCAGTTATCTCCTCAACTATTTTCTTGTACTTCGTCATTGTTCTCCTTCACCTGCTTTCCAGTCACACATATCAAAGTTTGTGCACCTCCAGTATTTCGGACCGTCGAATGGGGTTTCATGCCACTCAATCATCTCCCCGCACTCTGGACACACCTCGTATGGTGGTGGCGGAATGAGCACCTGGCTCATGGTTCGCTCTCCTTATGCGGACATGGCTCACTCTTAACGAAAGCCATGTAAACTTCGCCTGAATTATGTGGGCTACTGCACTTGCGCTCCTTAGAACATTCGTAGCATCCGAACTGAGTTGACACATCTGATGTGTAGTTTTCACTCATACTCGTCCCAACACCTTCACGCCTCCACCGCATCTGCATCTGCTAGATGCCTGTGGTCGGTTGTCGTATTTCTTACTTCGTCCTTTGTGGTGGTAGTTAGCTCGATGGTACCTTGATTTGCACCTCGTACAAACCACCTCTGTATATGTTACTATTTTTCTTCACCTCTCATTTTTCGTATTCGTTCGTCTATCGCCTTCAACGTCTCGCATTCTTTCAGTGGCTCGGAGCAGTCGCCCTTGTCGCATCCTGTACAGAACTGGTCAAGGTCGATTATATCTTCCACGTTCCTCGTAAGAGTATGTTGTTTTTCTTTTTTAAGCCACTTAACGTATGGTGTTACCCACTCCCAATGCTCGATTGTCTGCGGTCGCTTTCGCTTTACCCAAGCATACGCTGTGTCTACTGGGATACCTTCGTATACGTGAAGGTACATTGCGGCGATGAATGGAGACCTATCCATTCCCGCGTGACAGTGTACGAGAACTGGGTTTTCGGTTGAGGTTTCTAAAGTTATCTTGATTAGCCGCAACATTGCGTCAATCAGGAAAAATTCTTCTTCCTCGAATGTCCACTCAGCATCCCATTCCCGAAGGTCTATGATGTTGTATGAACTGTTCTCTCTATCATATTGGTCGTCTCCGACAAATAATCCAGTCACTATCTCATGTTGAGTCATTCCTTATTCCTCGTATCTTCTCTATAATCACACGCACCTATCAAGAACATTGAGCGACAGTAATCATCTTCGTCGTTAAAGACACAGGTTGGGCAAATCTGTTTCACGAATCTACATTCGTTAAAATCTTCCCAGTCCATAGTTTTACCTAGTAGCTCGGCTGCTAGGTCAACTTTACCCATATCGTACTCCCCTGTGTAGGGTCGTGCGAACTGGATGTGTTGCTTCAATATTAGTTCCAGGTATTTTCGTGGCACTACAACGATAGTGCCCGACCGTCTGATTACGTTATGTTTACTCACGGTAGTATCTCCTTAAAAAACTTAGAATCTCTACGCCTGAGTATCCACATATCACTCCGTAAGCAATGTGATATGGGATTCCAAGCAACGAGCGGACTAAGAATTTAGGTACTTCGTCTAACATATCCTCGACTATTAGATGCAGTTTAAACGGCATCCAGTTAGGGATACGGTGTCGGTAATTGTAGTGGGCGAACCCAATCAAGTTACCGCGGTACACCGTGTTTCTATACCTACCTTCATTGTACATTATTCGTACAGTTATCCACCCCGCGCTGCTTTCATCTTCTTCTGGACGTTCCAAAATATTGTAGCAAAATCCATTTCACGAACACGCGCTGAGATTAAATCCCAGTTCGCTCGCTTGTATCCTTTGTACGAATATATTTGACTCCAGAACCAGTCGGAGTAATGCTCTGCACCGATGTCTACAATCTTTAAAGTCTTTTCGTCTTTCATTCGTTGACCGCATTCTGGACACTGAAACATCTTCATTATCTTGAACAGTTGTCCAACATTCGTGAACTTGTCTAGTGTACTGATATGCAGACACCACGGGCAAACAGCCCTAATGACTTCCCTTAACCGTAATTCTATCTCCATCTCTGATTTGAGTCGCCGATGTCTTGGTGTCAATCCATCTTCATCTCGCTTCTTAACGGAGCCGTCCTTACCAAACATTGTTTGCGTCATACACCTCTATCTCCTGCGTACCTACTCTTATTTGTTTTAGGTAACAGGGTTACGGATTCAGTTATGAACCGTGATAGGGCTAATGAATCCTCGATTGACAGCCACACTTTTGCGTATGACCACCACTCACGGGGGTCAGTCACCATATACGATAAGGACTCAACATGATACTCGCCGCCGAACTCCAGTATAAACTGGAACGGGCGACAATCAGTTTTAACCAGCCTCACCTTCACGGGAAGATTCTTCTTCTCGCTCATCGGCGGGTTGCCATAAGTTATCAAGCCTGGCATTCCCTTTTGCGGGTACACCGACACGTCGTCTGCGCCCACCAGAGTTCTTGCCCTTTCGTCCTTCTCGTACTTGTTGTCCTTTGACTTCATTTTTTCCTCCTAGTGCACCCCACGAATCAGGTGATTCAGGTTGTACAGCCTCGCCCTCCTCTACTTTAGGTTTCAAATCTAATATTATCCAATACGACAATACTCCCTTCGCCCCAGTTTTAAGGTCGAGGCGATGTATCTGAACCCAGTCGGCAGAGAAAAGCGAGTGTATCTGGTGCCATTGGTAATCGACTTCCGACCACTTGAAACACATTCGTTTACCTACTCGTGCTATCTCCTTCGATGCACGAGCCATTCCTGTAATCAGTTCTCGTTTACCCACATCCCACCCGTAGTATGACCACGCCGCAGGGTTCTGAAAGTTGAACCCTCGGTGTATGCCGTTACGGGCGGCGTGAGGTGGGTCGAAGATAACTGACTCGAATGTACCATCACGAAATGGTAGGTATCGGTAGTCTGCGTATACAGTGGGTTTAGTCACAGCCTCAAAGTTTCGGTCAGTGAATATAACGTGATGTATTGGGGGATTCTTGTTTCCCCGCCACAGCATTTTGTTTCCCATCGTACAGTCTAGTATTACCATAGTTATCTCATCTCATAGTTGGGTTCGGGGTATTTGTTTCTGGGGGTGTCTGTCGTATCTGCGGGATTCATCCTAGAACTGAGGTTACGCGGTATGCGGCATTGCGTTCGAGAGCATCTACTTGAGGGACGGTTCAGAACCACATGACGGGTAATAAATTACCCGCTTGATGGTTTGATACAGCGTATCTAAGTCGCATTATCTACTAGCGGCGTTGCTTAGAGGCTTTTACTCAGGTGGAGTGTTACGGTAGGATTCAAGTGACTCTCTCCGTTCAAAGAGAGGACCGAGGTTCCAGCCCTTCTTGGCTTTCGCCATCCCGTGCGTCTTAACATTCAGTCGGCGCACCGAGAACCCTACCCTGTCTATCCCTCCTACAAAGGGTATTGATTTACGACCAGTGCTCAAGTATTTATCCTCAACTAGTAGGTAGTCGGAGATGTCTATAAACCAACACTTGAACGGTCGTCGTCTCTGATTGATTGCGACATAAGCCTCACCACCCGCCTCCTTTATGGCGAGTAACGATTCCTTCTGATGTGGCTTAAAGTATCGCATTGCGAATGAAGTGGGGCTACGCGTACTCTTACATTCGATAGCGTAGAATGTTCCCCTGTAAAGTGAAATAAAGTCGGCTGGTGCGCGTGGTGCGCGGTAGCCTGTTTTTGCAAAGTCTTGGTAGTCGGGATACCGAATCCACCAAGCACCCATGTGTGTCTCCGAGAACTTACGGAGACTCATGGACATTTCGTACTCGAAAGGTTTACCTGAGTTCTTTCGTCCCATAGTAGTTAAATCCCAAAGCACTCATGTCGGTATTCACACATCGTGCAAAGAAAGCTCGATTTCAACGGCGTTTTCTTCCCAGTTCGTATAAGTTCTCGACTCGCTATGGTGGTCTGTATCGCAAGGTCTAAGTCCTCCTCGGTTTTTTCGAGTGTTGTTCTCTTAGAATCAAACGGATACAACTCAACTGCACCTTCGGGGTGTCCGAGGAAAACCAACAGGCACTTCCTGTCGATACCGTCTACCTCTAACATTATCCGCCTGGATATAGCCAACTCAATCCGTTTACTTACGTCATTCCGTTTCTTCCCGCTCTTAAAGTCAATGATATGGGTGGGAGTGAGCAGGTCAATGGTACGAGTTATCTGATAACCTGCACCGATGTCCATTCTGAACTTAACCTCGGCTTCCGCCTCAGTCATGTCAATCTCAGTCGTCTCCATCCAATCCTGTGCGTTATCCTCAAGCATCGGAAGCGATTTAACTATCTGTTCCTTGTACTCAGGGTATCTGTCGATGTACGTTGGTTCGCTCGTCTTGTTAATCACGTTCTCAACGTGACGATGCACGACGGAGCCACGGTGTGATAGAAAATGTTTCTTCAACGGCTCTATCTCACCGTATATTCGGTGCTCTAGTTTTCTAGCGCACCCATTCATTTCGGAAGCCCATATGTTATGAAGCCTCTTAATTTGAACATCGTCAAAATCTGGTATTGTTTCTTCGTCCATTACAAAGTCCTCTAATGTGAATTCGGACATAAAACTATAAAGTTTATTATGATATATAAGGGGTTATGCCGACTTTGATTCGTCGGTCACAAACCAGTCCTCGTACCAGTTGTCCGAGTTTTTGATGTCGTCTTGTAGGTTCTCAAGGAGGCGTATTACAACCTTCTTGGGAACCGAATGGGTGTATTTTTTTAACCAGTTCTCTATTCGATTCATCTCGTTTTCCACGACTGTATGATGTCTTGTACGATGAACTCGATATCCTCTTGAGTTAGATGTGTTTCCTCAAAGTCAACGATGGATTTTCTTGCCTTCGCCAACACTGATTCATTCGTCCAGCCCGTGTTATACCTTAACTCGGACATACACGCCGACCTAATCTTCTTGATTATATCGCGCTTCACCTTATCGGTTTGTTCTGATTCTGCTTCGTGTATTTGTTCGT
>Ga0233437_1005017_pt1 | contig 14896 bp, 9 predicted proteins | sample SI_122_August201_FD_182714 | JGI IMG/M metagenome (GOLD analysis project Ga0233437, IMG submission 182714) | Seawater microbial communities from Saanich Inlet, British Columbia, Canada - SI_122_August2016_200_MG | ecosystem: Environmental > Aquatic > Marine > Inlet | place: Canada: British... | reverse complement strand
AAGCATTTGCCTCAAAATATTTGCTGCTGCCATTGATGATCGAGGAGGGCAAGCTCATCGTTGCAACCCCTGATCCCTTTAATTATGAGGCCATCAAAGATGTTGAAATGGTATCAAAACTAAAGGTGAAAGTTGTTCTCAGTTCAAAATCAGATATTGAAAAACTAATTAATGAATTTTTCGGATTCAGGTATTCCATTTCAGCGGCTGAAGATCTTTTTTCGACAAAAGGAATTGATATAGGCAACCTTGAACAATTTGTCAGTTTAAAAACATCTGATGAGTTTCCCTCAACAGACCAGCATATTGTGAATGCGGTTAATCATCTTTTTTCCTATTCTTTTGATCAAAAGGCCAGTGATATCCATATCGAGCCCAAACGGGATATCTGCCTTGTGCGGATGAGAATTGACGGAGTTCTCAATACTGTTTATAAGCTTCCTAAAAAACTTCACAACGCCGTGGTCAGCAGGATTAAAACCCTTTCCAGGCTGGATATGGCTGAGAAAAGAAGGCCCCAGGACGGCCGGATAAAAATGAAAAAAGATAAGGCAGAGGTTGAGATCAGAGTCTCTACCATCCCTGTGGCATTTGGTGAAAAAGTGGTATTAAGAATCATGGACCCGGACATATTATTCCAGGATCTTGAAATGCTGGGATTTTTCAAGGACGATTTTGAGAGATATAAACAATTGATCAGCATGCCCTTCGGTATTGTTCTGGTGACGGGTCCCACAGGATCCGGTAAGTCTACTACTCTTTACTCAAGTCTCAGGATGCTTTCTTCTCCGGAAGTCAATATTACGACAATTGAAGATCCCATTGAAATGATACATGAAGAGTTTAACCAGATAGCTGTGCAACCTGCGGTCAATGTTACATTCGGTGCTGTATTGAAAAGCATACTCCGCCAGGATCCTGATATTATCATGGTGGGTGAAATCAGGGATCTTGAGACAGCCCATGCAGCGGTCCAGGCAGCTTTAACAGGCCATCTCGTTCTTTCCACGCTGCATACGAACGATGCAGTTTCAACCATTTTCAGGCTGCTTGATCTGGGGATTCCCCCTTATCTTATCCATTCATCGTTAATCGGAGTTATTGCACAAAGACTGGTAAGGAAAATCTGTCCCTATTGTACCCAGGAATTTGAAATGGATGCAAAGGAATTGAGCGATATAGGGCTTAAGATTAAACCCAGTGGCGTGGTTAAACTGAATCATGGAAAAGGATGCGTGAAATGCAGGAACACAGGTTATAAGGGCCGCACCGGGATTTATGAAATTATGCCGTATTCTGATTCTCTTAAAATGTTGACCACTCCGGATGCCAGATTGGAAATCTTAAGGGAAAAAGCAATGAAAGAGGGACTAGTCCTTTTACGCCAGAACGGTATTAAAAAAATGTTGAAAGGGCAGACCACCTACCAGGAGATTCTAAGGGTCACATGGGACCAGAAATAGCCAGGGTTACCATTGATGTGGGAATGGGCAAAAATGAATGGTATTTGACAGGTGGTAAAACACTTGTTGAATAAATTTATTCAACCGGTAGAGACTCTTCAAAAACATTATAATTTTTCGGAATAACCTTTTGCTTAACAGGAAAAGATTCCCTTGAATTTTAAATCGGATTTGTTATAACTTTGCTATAAAGCTGCTTTACCGGATAAGTGATTTCTCCAGGAAACTTAAATATATAATGTTTTGGATATTTTTTATGAATATATCAAAACCGCAACGATTTAAATTATTTATTGTATTTTTGAATTTTTTTTTACTGACAGCTGTTGCAATATCTTCTGCAAGTGCCCAGGCTCCTTTTGCAGGCCTGTTTAACCAAAATCAGTCCCAACAAAAAAAACAATTACCCGAATACACACCACAAAAACCAGGCCCAAAAATTGTTCTACCGCCCCCGCCTGCCCCTGAAAAGGACAGGCTTTCCACAATCGGGTTTGTTTATGTTAAAAAATATCGTTTCAACGGTAATACAATAGTCTCTGACAAAGAGCTGGATAATATTGCAGAACCATTTACCAACAGAAAAATAAGCATCCAGGAGCTTCATGAGCTTCGTTATAAAATCACCTTGCATTATATTAATAAAGGATACATCAATTCCGGAGCTGTGCTGCCGGACCAGAAGGTTGAAGATGGAGTGATCACTTTTAAAATTATCGAGGGAAGACTGACCGATCTTCAGATTATTGGAACCAAACGCATCAAAAAAGGCTATGTCTTAAAGCGGATTGATCCGGGCCGGGAAAAAATTCTAAATATTAATGAACTCCAGAAAAATCTGCAATTGCTGCACCAGAACCCTCTTATAAACAAAATAAACGTGGAACTGAGCCCGGGACTTAAGCCTGTGGAAGCATTCTTAAAAGTTGCGGTGACTGAATCAAACCCCTTTAAATTATCTACTAAGTACGCAAATGATAGTACACCCGCTTCCGGCAGTACGGGATTGGAAATTTTCATTCAATACCTTAATCTTTCAGGCTGGGGTGATTCCATTTCAGGTCGTTACGAACATACAAAGGGAGCTGATGAATATTCAATTAATTACACAATTCCAATCAATTCCAAAGGAACCAGAATTGTCCTAACCCACGATAATACAGATTCACAAATCATTGAGGAACCATTTGACCTGATTGATATTACAAGTGAAACCAGAAATTTCGGAATAAGTTTGAGCCATCCGATAATTAAAAACCCTGTTCAAGAACTATTATTCACCATCAGTGGTGAAAAACGAAATACAAAAACATATCTGTTTGGGCAGTCATACTCCTTTGTCGGCAATACAAATACAGGGGAAATTGATATCACCATCGGACGTTTATCCATGGATTGGACTATTTTCAGACCAACCCAGGTTTTTGCAATCCGGTCAGTTATTTCCTCTGGATTTGATATCCTTGATGCCACTTCATTTACCATGGAACCAGATGGCGAATTTGTGAGTTGGCTGGGCCAGCTTCAATGGAGTAAGCGGCTTGATATTGTAAAAGGGGATCAAATGATTCTGAAATACAGTTTTCAGATCAGTGATAATGCCCTGCCTTCTATGGAGAGATTCTCCGTGGGGGGAAGGAATACTGTCAGGGGTTACAGGGAAGCTCAGCTTGTCAGGGACAACGGCCAGGTGGCCTCCATAGAATATCGATTCCCCATATTCAGACTTCCTCTTTTGTCGGTGAGCAAAGACTTAAAAGACGGCATGGTTCAGCTTGCTCCCTTTTTTGACTGGGGAAAGTCCTGGAATAAGCAGGGTCCTTTAAAATCTGAAGTAATTTACAGTGCTGGTGCCGGAATAAGATGGGACCCGTCAAAGAATTTACATGCCCAGATTTATTTTGGAAAAGGATTAAAAAATATTGAAAATGCCAGTCATGATTTACAGAATTCCGGAATACATTTTTTGTTACAATGGGACCTTTTTTAACTGGAATTTTTTTAAATTGCCTTAAAGCCAGCTGCCGATTAGAAGAAACGAAGCCCAAAAAGACGAATGGCCGTAACTTACCGTATTTATAAGGCTTATTTCTGCTATTTTGCAAAGCTCTATCTTTAGAGATAGTATTGGACTGGTTTAGTTGTTTATAAAAATGATTGCAAAACTATTGCGGAAAAAATATTTTCATCGGCCAAGTATTACATTGGAAAACAGCATGTCGTCAAGAGTGGGAGCCAGGCCGCCCTGGCCTGTGACCACCAGACTACTGGCCTCTTCCATTTTCCTGGTAGCGCAGGTATCCTGACTGAGTTCTGGAACATTTCCAGACTCGGGCAGCATCACCAATACATTGCTCAAATCAATATTGGGGGTATTGATTACAACCTGGCCGTCAATACCAAGTTGGGATGATGCTGTAACTTGGCTGCCGGGCCAGGCCAGGTAATAGTCGGCAACAATTCCTATATTGCCGCCGCTGCCTCCATATGCATTTGCGATTATCTTACTGGTATTGTCCAGAACTACAAATATCGGGTCAATGGTGATATTGCCGCCATTGCCAAGCCCGCCTGCCACGGAGGTTGAAATCGTGCTGTTGAATAGCTTGAGCAGGTTTGAAGTGTCCACGATTATATTTCCGCCATCTGCGTCTTCCGTGCGGGTGGTGATTTTGCTGTTGTTGAGATCTACGTCATCAAAGGCCTGAATCCAGATGCTGCCGGCCTCACCCGGGGTGGTGCCCGGGGTTCCTGCGCTGGAAAAAGCCGCGCTTCTGGAGGATATCCAGGAATCACCGGACATGGACAGGCTGTTGACTATAATCTCAATATCTCCGCCACGGCCCTGGGCATCGGTAGCAGCCTCGATTGCCCCCTGGTTGGTAAGGATCAGATTCCCGGCATTGACGGTCAGTTTGCCGCCATCCCCGGTTGAGTGGGCATTGACTGCAAGGCCGCTGCTGTTGAGGCTGCCTGACCCTGAGATCAGGATGGATTCATTGGCTGCAATGTTGATATTTCCTGCATTGCCGGCTCCAGTGCTCTGGGAGACGACCAAGGCGCCGTGGGCAAGGGTCAGCCAATCAAGGGCAAGGTCAATATCACCGGCTTTGCTGCTGCTGTCAGTGGAAGCCTCAATCCGACTATCCTTGCTCATGCTCAGGCTTGGAGTCTGGATGGTGATATTGCCGCCTTGACCGCCGTCCTTGCCCGTTAAGGTGAATATGCCGCAATTATTATCGCCGTCCCGACCATTGACTGAAAGGGATGAGGAAGCATTAACTGCGATATTTCCAGCTGCACCTGTTCCCCCGGAGGCAGCGCTTACCCGGCCTCCGCTTGCAATGGTCATGTCCTTGGTGTCAAAGGTTATATCACCGGCATTGCCCGTGCCAAAGGTGGCAGCCTGGATAACCCCTTCATGATCAATTGTAAAGGCCGGGGTGGTTATGTCGATATCTCCCCCTGGCCCTGAAGCGTAGGCATTGGTGTACAATCCGGTAAGATAACCGACATCATCACCTGTAATTAAAAAAGAATCCGCGGCGGTTATTGTGATCTTGCCTGCGGCAGCAGTCCCATAGCTGCTGGCATTAATCTGGGAATAATCAGACATCTCCATTTTTTCAAGTTCAAGTGTAATGCTGCCGGGAGAACCGCTGCTTTGCATGGTATTGGAAATGGTAGCTCCCTTGCTGAGCGTTAATTGCGGGGAGGATAAATAAATGATTCCTCCATCTCCCGTTGCATAACTGTCCGCCACTATGCCGCTGGTGAAATATTGGCCTGCACCGGAGATGGTAACCCAGTCTGCAGCATTAACTTTGACCTTTCCGGCATTGCCGCTGCCCTGGGAACGACACGAGACCTGGCCTCCGCCGCTTATTTCCAGGGTGTCAACCAACAGATCAATGGCATAATCAGTCTGGTTGTTGGCATTTCCCGGGCCAAATACCCCGATCTGGATGGCAGCCTGATCTTCAATAATCAGGGAGGGAGCTGTTACTGAAATTTTACCGCTTTGTCCCGTGCCAAAGGTGTTTGAATAAAGACCGCTATAGTATAGATTCTGTGATCCTGAAATATTGACTGATTCCGTTGCAATAACCTCGATATTACCGGCAAGTCCGCTTCCATTTGTGGGGCTGGTAATTTGTCCGCCCGTGACCAGATTAACCTCTCTTGCCTTAAGAGAAAATGCCATCTGATCCTGATCGCCGGAGTTGCCCGTTCCATATGCCGCCACCAGAATCTGACCTTCCTCTCCAAGGGTAAAACTGTCGGCCAGGGCGGTTATACTGCCGCTGTTTCCCTGGCCATAAGTCGAAGCGCTGATAAAGCCGCCGCTGATGTTAATATCCTGGTCAACATTGAACAGGATACCGTCCGAACCCGTCGCGCTGTAAGTGTCTGTCCGAATTGAAGCATTGGTCATTTTGAGCTGGCCTGCAACAATGGAAATACTGCCCCCGTCATAGCCGTTTTCCATTCCCCCGGCTTCAAGGTCGGCGACCATCATATTTGAGTCGTAGTTTGGCGGGGTTTTAGTTCTATTGATTGTAACCGTGCCACCTGGTGCAGCCAGGGAAATATGACCGCTCTGGGCAAATAAATTGGTATTGTCAAGGGTGATATTGCCACCGGAAAGTGAAATATATTCTCCCTTTGGTACTGAAAGCAGACTGCCGGATGCAGACAGGGTGGCAGGGTTGTCGCTCAGAAGGCCAAATGCGGCCGGAGGAGCAATGGTTAGGGTGGATACCTTGGCAGGATCAGCATAAAAAACGCTGGTATCATTGAACAATAAATAGTCCCCCGTGCTGGCATGAAAGGAACCTGTGACATCCAGGGAGGCATTAGGGCCGAACATGATCCCACCAGGGTTTAAAAAATAAAAATTCGCGTCTGTAATGGTGGAATGTATTTTTCCGTCTATGAAACTTGTTTTGCCGCCTGTTACCCGGCTTATAATGTTGGAAATTGAATTCGGACCACTGAAAATAGCGGTTTCCAAGGTGTTAATATTAAATGTATTAAAACTGTGAAAAAGGTTATTGCCCTGTTGAAGACCCAGATCAGGCGTTATGGCATAATCGGGCCCTGGTATGGAGCCTGCTGTGCCTAAACTACCGTCAAGAACAACCTGGGCATTGAGAGATGAACTCATACCTATCTGTGCATATAAAAATAGCAATAATAAAAATGAATTAAAATATTTTATGAACCCCATACGATATTTCTCCACAGATAAGAAACATTCTCCGTGAAATAAGCTTACAATATATCGCGGTGCAAGGCAAATTAATTATAAAGGGTAAACCCTCGGCTCTGCCGGGGACTCCCAAAATTTGACTTTTACAAAAATATATTAAAACCTCATATTCAGTGAGCCGTTCAAAGTTCAATAGAAAATGAGGTTTTTGCTCAAAAAATTTAACAATAATACATCAATTTTATATTATGGTGACGTCGCCGGCATTTCTTTTAAAAAAGTGATTTGCAGTTGACTATTTTCATATTTTGCCGCTTCAACCTCGCTTTTGGCAAGTGTATCCGGTAGCCGGAGCACACGCGAGTATGTTCCTGCATTTATCAACAGGTCATTATCCTTGCGGCCAATATCAAGAACTGATCTGTCGATGTTGGGCAGAAAAATGGATAAAACAACCTGGTCATCCTGTTTTTTAAACGACACTGTATTGACCTGCGACAGGACGCTTGACGGATTTAACTCTCCGTAGATGTCTTTGCCCATGGCCTCGAGACTGGCCTGACCGATGGGTTCCTTTTCATAATGCTTGATCTGGAGTATCCTGGTGTTTAAAAATGATTTATTCAATACAGTCATCTGTTCTTGCTGTAACTGGCACCAATTTTGGAAATATCCGGTTGCAAGTTCTGCAGGGAAAAGTTTGTTGACCAGGACGGCATCAACCGGAAACCCGAAAAGTGAAAAATATGTGAATGCCCGTTTTGATTCTGTAATAGCGATTTTATCCGGATTCAGCACCAGCCGGATGGATGACTTTTCAGGGTCTCGAAGAATCACACCCAGACGTCCGATATCTTCAATGATTTGACCGAAAGTCACATACAGTTCATCCTTGGGCAGGATCTGTTTAACCCCTTTAATGTGCTTACCAAAAGGCCGGATCAATTTTATGACACTTCGTTCAATCTGGATTATCCGGTTCATTTTACTTGAGGAAGAATCGGTCATGGTTAACAGTCGAAGTGTGCCTGCCGTGGGGGCACAGTCCACAACCACAACATCATATTCGTTACTTTCTATTTCCCTCAGAATCCGAGTTAAAAGGAATAGTGCATCCATTCCCGGAATAAGGGAGACTTCTTCGGCAATCATCCGATCAATATTTAGGTAAGTGAGAAAATCTGCCAGATATTGCTGGATAGAATCCCAGTTCTCCTTGATTTCTTCTAAAATATTGACCTCAAGGATGGTCAGGTTCGCGGATACGTCAACCATTTCCCGGGCACTCTTGATATCGAAAATATCAAACAGATTGTGGGCAAGGTCTGAACTGACAAGTAAGGTTTTTTCCCCTTTTGCTGCTGTTAATGCGGCAGTTGCACAGGCATTGGTTGATTTTCCCACACCGCCCTTTCCAACGAATAGAATTGTTCTCATACCACCCTCTCAGGAAATTTTAATTTTCTTTATCACAGTTGGGGAGATCTCTCCTTGTTTTAAAAACAGGTTGAGAAGATACTCTGCAGATTCAATATATTCATTGATTTCTGAAAACCGATCTTCCAGAAATGAAATCTCCTCAATTTCCTCAGCGTTTTTACCTTTAATATTTTTAAGGGCACTGCCATTGTGGGAGAAGATTCTCTTTACGCGTTCAATTTCGTCTTTGGCAATGGTGGACATAATCTCAGTTTCAATCTCCCAGATACTGCCACGGATTTCATAATAATTTTTCCGTGCACCTCTGTGATAGACTTTTTTAACCACTTTCCAGCTTTCAAGAAACCGTATGTTTGTCGAGATGGATCCCTTGGAAACTTCCAGCCTTTCTGCCATTTCATCTAAGGACATTGGCTCTTTGGAAAACAGCAGCAGGCCTTCCAGTTGGCCGGCAATTCTTGAAAACCCGAATTTTTCCGCTTTTTCTCCAATAGCGTTAATCAAATCGTTCCGGATATCGTCTATGTCTTTTTTCATATCAGTCTCCCCTTACATATAGTTTGTTTAGTATGTACTAAATATTTTATATATACTACATAAACTATAAAGCAAAAGTCAAATATAAACTTGATCTTTGGTGTTTTTTCCCAAATAAACTGAGTTGTTGACGGTGTAGTCAAAATAATTTCAACTCGTCTACCCTTCGATCGGCTTCTTCTTGTTTCTTAATGTATTGTTTCACTGTTTCTTCATCTCGGCCAACAGTTGATGCAAAGTAACCTCTGGCCCAAAAGTTTTGACCCGTAAAGTTGTTCCGCCGGCCTGCATACGTTCTGGCAATATGTATTGCACTTTTCCCTTTAATATAACCGACTACCTGGGATACTGCATATTTCGGTGGAATTGACATCAACAGGTGAACATGGTCTCCCATAAGATGCCCTTCTATTATATTCGATTCTTTTTGCAGTGCCAATTCTCTCAAAACTTCACCCCAATATTGTCTCAGACTGCCGTATATAACCTTCTTCCGATATTTCGGAATCCAAATCAGATGGGACTTGCAATCCCATGTCGTATGGTTTAATTTGTTATAATTGTTCATCGAAAGTCTCCTTTCCTGTGATCTTTGAGCGGTTCACATTTTTGGAGACTTTCTTATATTCCCGGAATTGTCAAACTCTGGGAGTCTCCCCGGCAAAGCCGGGGGCTTACTCAATATAGTTATTTAAAAAAAACGGGTGAACTTATTGTTAATCTTTGATCACAAAAGAAACGGAGGACACTACCATGGATACGATTAAAGAAATGCTAAAGTGCAAATACCCGATAATTCAGGGTGCAATGGGTGTGATCTGTAATCCGGAGTTGGTGGCCGCTGTCTCTGAGGCCGGAGGATTCGGATTGCTGGCAACTGCTTTTTCCCAGGATAGTGAAATAATACAAAAGCAGGTTCGTGAAACAAAGAAACTCACAGACAAACCATTTGGCTTAAACTTGTTTACAATGAATCCTCTGGTTCAAGAGTTCGTGGATATTTTAGCAGATGAAGGGATAGGCATCGTTACCATTTCAGGCGGTTCTCCCAAAAAAATAATTCCATATCTTCACGGTCGTGGGATCAAAGCGATCGTCGTGGTGCCGACTGTGGATCTTGCGCGTAAAGCAGAATCATCCGGGGCTGATGCCGTCATCGCAGAAGGATCTGAGTCCGGCGGCATGCAGGGATATAACGGCGCCTCAACTATGGTCCTGGTTCCCGCAGTAAGCGATGCCGTAAACATTCCAGTTATTGCTGCAGGTGGTATCGGGGACTCGCGAGGATACAGAGCCGCCATGGCTTTAGGTGCACAGGGCGTACAAATCGGTACCCGGTTTATTACGGCAACGGAGTGTATCTCCCATATCAATTACAAGAAATCCATAACCGAAGCAAGAGACACCGGCACAAGGTTTGTGGATACTGGCAGATTCAGGATACGAGCATTGCACACGCCATTGGTTGAAAAAATATTAACCGGCCAGATGGGCACTGATGCACATTTCAATATCCAGGCAGTAGAAAAATCGTGGATTAGAGGGGATGTTGACTCTGGCATTATGCCGGCCGGGGAAGTTTCCGGTTTGATTTCTGATATTGATTCAGCAAAGCAGATTATCGATGAGATGGTCGGTGGTTCATAATTAAACTTGATAGTTTAGAATTAAAACTCAACAATCAACATGCACCTGATTTAACCGATGATGTTCAATTTAAGGTGAATCACATAGATTGCTTTTGTTTATACTATATGTGATCCAGATTATGATATGCATAAAATTAGCATATCGCTTGACACGAACTCAACTGCAAGAGGATAATACTGGCCATGGAAACAGTATGGATAATAGGTGCAGGCCGTTTTGGCAGGCTGGCACCCGGAGTCGGCGGATACCGGCCGGAAGATCTTTACAACTTGTCAGGTAAAATAAACCGGGTAAAAGGCTCACTGTTGATCTGCACAGCCTGTCGATGCCATGGTGTCATCACTGGTGCGATACGTCTATAAAAACAAGGAGTAGCACAGCCTAATATAATAGAAAATTAGATATTTAAAGTTAAAGGTGTTGGAGAAGGTTGAAATGTTGAGGTGGGGCCACCGCGTTGCGATTTAGTTCTATATATATACATCACATTTTTTCAAATTCAGAGGAAATTATTCCCATGGCTTGGAGTGAAATCTGCTCTATCTCAATAAAATTTTAAAATTTTTAGTTTTCACTTGCCCCTGAAGCAGAATTTTAAAACTATATTTGTTTAAATAATTTTGAAGAGGCATAAAGAATTTTCTTTAAATATATTGAAATATATTATAACAAAAGAAGGAAACATTCCGCCAATGGCAGGAAACCGCCTGCTCATAGTGAGCAGAAATTGGCTCACAAACAAGTTTTATTCAGACCCGGGACGGAGAACAGGTTACGCTGGAACAAAAAGATATCGTAGAGGCGTTAAAGGCTCAAAACGATTATTTTTTTTATAAACAGAAAGGAGAATTGTGAAACATGGAAAAATTCATGAGCGTCCAGGTAAAGGAAACTTATATTCGTATGAGCTCCTCTTTTATTGCAAAAATTAAAGGCAAGCTTTTATATGGTGACCAGGTCGCAGTTATAGAAGAAAATGATGCCTGGATAAAAATAAAAGCTTTCAATAGCAACATAACAGGTTGGATGCATTCTTCGGCTTTGACCGTGAAAAAAATCATACTAAAGCCCGGGAAGAAAGATGTTAAGCTTGCTGCAAACAGTGATGAGTATGCTCTTGCAGGCAAAGGCTTTAATAAAGATGTGGAAAAAGAGTATAAGATAAAAAATCCTAATTTAAACTTTGCCTGGGTAGATAAAATGGAATCCTTTAAAGTCTCAAGCCGTCAAATTAAGCAATTTCAAAGAGAAGGCAAGCTTGTTCCACAGGGAGGTGCCTGATGAAGAGCTCTAACAGAAGGGAGTTTTTAAGCCAATCATGCCGGTATGCAGCATTGGGCATAAGTACAATGCCAATTTTAAGCCTGATGCTGACAGGATGCAAGACAATGGATACAATAGGCAGCCTTGCCGAAAAGGTTGCCCCTCTGAGTGGCAATTATAATACTGACAAGAAAGCATCCCTGATAAAGGCCGGCTCGGCTGTTGCAAAAACCTTTGAGAGTTTTACACCGGAGCAGGAATATTATATAGGTAGAACCATTGGTGCGGTTGTCCTGAATAAATATTCGCCATATAATAATTCACAGGCAAATTCTTATGTTAATATACTGGGACAGACCCTGGCGCAGTATTCAGATATCCCGGAAACATTTGGAGGATATCATTTTTTAATTCAGGATTCTGATGAAATAAATGCGTTTGCTGCACCGGGCGGACTTATTTTTGTCACCAGAGGTATGCTTAAGTGTTGCGAGAATGAAGATGCGCTGGCAGCAGTTCTTGCCCATGAGATAGGTCATGTCCAGGCAAAGCACGGGCTCCAGGCGATCAAGAGATCAAGAGTAACCAATGCCCTGACAACTATAGGCATTGAAGGTGCTAAGAACTTTGGTGGAGAGCAACTAGGTCAACTTACAAAAACCTTTGAAAAAAGCATATCTGATATAACAAATACTATGATTAATAAGGGTTATTCCAGGGCTTTTGAAAAAAATGCAGATCTGGGAGCAGTTAAAATCCTTCAACGGGTAGGCTATGACCCCAACGGACTGACTGATATGCTGAACTTGATGAAGACAAGACTTAAACCGGGAAAAATTGATTTTGCAAAAACACATCCGTCTCCAGAAAAAAGAATTGCTGATATTGAAAAAGTCATAGGATACAGCAAAAAAATCAATCAGCCCAAATCCAGGATATCAAGATTTAAAAATTTTATTGGCATAATTTAGTATGGCTGGAAATTTTGATATTTTTAACAAATGTATTAGAGGTTTATATTTAGGCCTGGCAGTTGTTGGCATTGCACTTAGTGTCTGGCTGTCGGGGAATCTTGAAAAATTCGAAGCCCAAACCTGGGACTGGCGGGTTTCAAAACTTGCAAAACCGGAAAAAGCAAGCCAGGACATCATTGTTATTCTTTTAGACCAGAACAGTCTGAACTGGGCAAAAGAGGAAATGGGGCTGTCATGGCCATGGCCCAGAGAGATATATGGTATCCTGGTTGATTTCTGCCAGAGAAATCAAGCCCGGGCTTTAGCATTTGACGTAATTTTTACAGAACCTTCCCAATACGGCGTAGCAGATGATTTGTCGTTTGGAAAGGCTGTTTCCAAATTCAAAAAGACGGCATTCCCCATATACTTGAGCCATACAAGCGGAAGTGTGACGCAATGGCCGGAAACAGTGCCTGAGCCGACACTTATAATAAAAGGTATTGATTTTTGGCTCAAAGAAAAAAATTCAAAGTCTATCATATTTCCAATGGCAACCACGCCTGTTTTGGATATTGCTCAAAATGCTTCTATTTTATGCAATGTCGATATCGCACCTGGTCTTTACGGTGTTTACAGAAAGCTGCCTTTTTTCAGTTTATTTAATAATAAAACACTACCGGTTCTGGGATTTGGCCTTTTCCTTACGGCTAATCCTAAAACAAATGTGAGTATTGATAATTCAGGCATTAATATTAATGATTACAAAATACCCATGGATAGTCAGGGTTTTTCAACTTTACGATACAGGGGGCCTTCAGGAACATATAAAACCTATAGTGCTGCATCTGTACTTCAGTCTGAAATAAGGTTCCGTCAGGGCATGGAACCCAGTATAAAAGATCAAAATGCATTTAAGAATAAATATATTTTTTTCGGGTTTTCAGCTCCTGGATTGTCTGACAATCATCCTGCGCCTGTTGACAGTAAATTTCCAGGTGTGGAAATGCATGCGACCTTACTTGATAATCTTCTTTCCAAGGATTTTATCAAACCTGTCCCAAAATGGGTTACCGGAATCCTTGTAACGATTCTGACTCTTTCATGTGGTATATTATTGTTTGTTTTTTCCAAACCTTCCCAAGAGGTTGTAATCAGCCTGATGATTCTGCCCATGCCTGTCTTGCTTTCCGTATATGCATATACCAAAGGGTATTGGCTTCCCATTGCAGTTGAGGAACTCGCCTTGATTTTAATTGTAACCTCAGCATTGATAATTAATTATGCAACAGAAGGGAAACAGAAAAGATTTATTAGCCGTGCTTTTAAGCAATATCTGAGTCCCGAAGTGATTGACCAGATCATACAGCACCCGGAAAGGTTGAAACTAGGGGGAGAACGCCGTGTTCTGTCTATTTTCTTTTCAGATCTTGAAGGATTTACTTCTATTTCGGAAAACCTGGAACCAGAGGTTTTGACAGGGTTTTTAAATCAGTATCTTTCCGCTATGTCAGAGATCATTAACCAGGAGGGTGGTACCATTGACAAGTATGAAGGTGATGCCATTATTGCATTCTGGAATGCACCTTTAGAAATAAAGGATCATGCACTAAGATGTGTTAGAGCATCTTTGCGATGCCAGGAAAAACTTGCCCAGATGAGGCCTGAATTTAAAAGAATGGTTAAAAAGGATGTTCTGATGAGAATCGGTATTAATACCAGCGCTGCAATTGTCGGTAATATGGGGTCAAAAAAGAGATTTGACTACACCATGATTGGCGATGCGGTCAACCTTGCCGCAAGGCTTGAAGGTGCTAACAAACAATTTGATACCTATACCATGATATCAGAATCAACTCGTGATGAACTTGGTGATGAATTTGCCATGAGAGAATTGGGAAGAATATCTGTAAAAGGCCGTCAGGAGCCGGTCAGAATTTTTGAACCCATGTTTCATACAAAAAATGAGGAAGAAAAGAAAATTTATGACATCTTTAATAAAGGTCTTCAATCATTTTACAAAGGTGATTTTAAAAGAGCTGTCAATTATCTTACACCCATAGAAAAAAAAGACCCAGCAGCGTCAGCCTATATAAAAAAATGCCGGTTAACGGATAACGTTGCTCCGGAAGATTGGCAGGGTGTTTGGATTATGACACAAAAATAAAATTAATACCAAGGCATTTTAAAGATATCGCAAAACAAGAAGGAAACTGTCTTAAATTAAATTGAATTTAACCAAATCAATTTAGATGGCCTCGTAAAAACTCAAAGATCAGATTACCTCACTTTTGGGCCCATTGAGGAATTTTGCTCTTCGGGCTGATAACTTTCAATCAATATTTGTATTTTTTCCTAAAATCGTTCTTTGACAAACT
>Ga0233437_1005006_pt1 | contig 14924 bp, 12 predicted proteins | sample SI_122_August201_FD_182714 | JGI IMG/M metagenome (GOLD analysis project Ga0233437, IMG submission 182714) | Seawater microbial communities from Saanich Inlet, British Columbia, Canada - SI_122_August2016_200_MG | ecosystem: Environmental > Aquatic > Marine > Inlet | place: Canada: British... | reverse complement strand
TGAGCTCGAAGATAAGTATCAAATAAAAATTGATATTTTTGGCATCATCACAAATTTTGGTAAGCAAGTGGCACACTATGTTGGTAGTTTTTCTCCTATTCTATTTTTTGGCACGGTGAGCTTTTTATTTAATTTTCTGATTATGCTCACAGGCATCTATTTCTTATTTCTCGATGGTCCAGCTCTCATGCGTACAGTATTTGAAATAACACCCTTAAGAGATCGCTATGAAAAAAGTCTTACTGTTCGCATTCGTAATACAATCGATGCGAGTATTCATGGCTATCTTGTGACAGGCTTAATGATGGGGGTTGTGGCAGGGGGTGTTTTTGCGATTACGGGCATAAAAGCCTATCTTATTTTGGCTACCCTGACTTTTTTCATGTCTGTTGTGCCGATTGTCGGTGCCGCTGGTGTGTGGGTGCCAGTTTGTTTGTGGTTACTTTTTACAGGTGATGTATGGCAAGGTTTTGTTGTTTTGTTGGGTGGCGCTGTTATTACATTTATCGATTATTTTTTAAAACCCATTATTATTAAAGGCAAAACACAGATTCACCCCATGCTGATATTTTTCTCTCTATTTGGGGGGATTAGTGTTTTTGGCATGCTAGGAATTTTATTTGGTCCTGTCATCACAGCTCTTTTGATTGCTGTGATGAGAATTTATCAGGATGAATTTATATAAACTATGATCCGATGCTCCAAGACACCAACGCTCCGATGGAACTTGTTATCGGTGCCTCGGTGAGTTGGCACATTGAAACAGAAAAATGACACAAGAAAATATTTATAAACAACAACGATTAGAAAAATCAGCAAGACTTAAGGAAGCGGGAATCAATCCCTATAATAATAAACTACAACCACAACATTTAGCTTCTGACTTAAGGGAAAAATATGAGCCTTTAACAGTAGAGGAACTAGAAAACATTTCTGATGAGTTTAGTATTGCTGGACGTGTTATTGCCATTCGTTCTTTTGGAAAAGCGGGTTTTATTAAGTTAAGAGACCGTACAGGTGATTTTCAAATATTTACTCAAAAAGGAAAAATGGGCGAATATGGTGATGTGGTTCTTAAGAATGCAGAAGTAGGAGATTTTCTTCATGCTGCAGGAAAACTATTTCGCACAAAAACAAATGAACTGACTGTACGTGTTGAAAAACTCAATATTATCACCAAGGCTATTGAGCAGTTACCAGAAAAATGGCATGGTTTGACCGATGTGGAAACTCGTTATCGTCAGCGTTATGTTGATATGATCGCTAACCCTGAAGTTAAAGAAGTTTTTAAAAAACGCTCTCAGGTTGTATCCTTTATTCGAAATTATTTTGAAGAAAAAGAATTTCTAGAAGTCGAAACACCTATGATGCAAGTTATTCCAGGTGGGGCTGCAGCACGGCCCTTTGTAACACATCATAACACACTCGATCTTGATCTCTATCTCAGAATTGCGCCAGAACTTTATTTAAAAAGACTTGTTGTGGGTGGTTTGGAAAGGGTTTTTGAAATTAACCGTAATTTTAGAAATGAAGGCATTAGTACACAGCATAACCCTGAATTCACGATGTTAGAATTTTACATGGCCTATGCTACTTATGAAGACCTCATCAACTTAACAGAAGATATGCTTAATAAATTGGCTACAGCTGTTTGTGGTTCTGAAGTTGTGGGGTATCAAGGCAAAGAGATTTCTTTCACAAAACCTTTTGCCCGTTATACACTTGTTGAATCTTTAGAAAAACATTTAGGTTATACAAAAGAGCAGGCAACTGACAGAACGTTTCTAACCAGTGAATGCGATAAACACCATTTTGAAGTTAAGAATAAAAATGATGTTGATATTGGCATTATCCAAATTCTTCTTTTTGAGGAACTTGTAGAAAAACAGCTGATTTCCCCAACCTTCATTACGCATTATCCTACTAGTGTTTCACCGCTCAGTCGACGTAATGATGAAGATGGCACTGTGACAGACCGTTTTGAACTTTTTATATTTGGTCGTGAAATTGCCAATGCTTTTTCTGAGTTAAATGATCCTGTTGATCAAAAAGAGCGTTTCATGAAACAGGTTAAGGAAAGAGAATCTGGTGATGATGAAGCCATGTATATGGATGAAGATTATGTGACCGCATTAGAATATGGCATGCCACCCACAGCTGGAGAGGGCATTGGTATTGATCGCTTGGTGATGCTGCTCACAGATCAGCCTTCTATTCGTGATGTGATTTTGTTTCCTGTGTTACGGCCGGATAAATAAGGAATAAGTTCCGTAGTGCCAGGGTACCAAGGTTCCAGAGTACTAAACTCTGGAACTCTGGAACTTAAATTTTATTAAGCTTCAACCGCCTCTCAAACCTCTTCAAAGCAAGATCCACTAGTCGTGTAATCAATTCTGTATACGGAATGCCGGTGAGTTCCAAGAGTTTTGGGTACATGGAAATTTTTGTGAAGCCTGGAATCGTGTTAACTTCATTAATATAAAGAATGCCCATTTCTGAGTAGAAAAAGTCGACACGCGCCATACCCTCTAATCCCAAAATATTAAAAGCTTTTAAGGCAGTTTCTCTGATTTTATCAGAGATTTCTTTTTCCAGATCAGCAGGGGCCTTGAGCTCTGTTGTGTTCTGGATATATTTAGCTTCATAAGAATAAAAACCATCAGAAGGGATGACTTCACCTACAATGGAAGCTGTTTGTGGCACGCCATCAAGAACAGCACATTCTACTTCACGACCAATGATGGCCTTTTCAATAAGCACTTTATCATCGTGTTCAAAGGCTAAACTAATTGCCTTGGTCAGCTCATCTTTTGAGGTCACTTTTGAAATACCCAGAGAGGATCCACAGCGAGAGGGTTTGACAAAACAAGTACTACTAAATGAATTCCAGATTTCTTCTGGGTGATGTTGTACGCCCGATTTTGCTTCTAATGTGATGTAAGGAACAACATCAAGGCCAGCATGGCTAAGAATTCTTTTCGTGAGGTCTTTATCAATGGCCATGGCAGAACCCGCAACATCTGGTCCCACATAGGGAACAGACATAAACTCTAGCAGTCCTTGTAACGTACCATCTTCGCCAAAAGAACCATGAATAAGTGGAAAAATAACATCTATACCCATCTTCTTTAAAATACCTGGTTGTGGTGTAATGGACATTTCTTTTCCGTGCGCGGAAAGGGAGATGTTTTTGGGATCGTTGGGATTATCCAGCCAGCTATCTTCGCTAAACTCACGCCACACGCCCATTTTATCTACGCCAATAATGATGGGGGCAAAGCGTTTTCGATCAAGGGCAGTTAGTACTGATTGGGCAGACTGCAAAGAAACTTCATGTTCTCCTGACATACCGCCTGCTATTATTCCGAGTGTATGTTTCATTGAATTAGTCGCTAGTTACTGGTCGCTAGTCGCTGGTAAAAAAATACTAGAGACTAGAGACTAGAGACTAGAGACATGAATCTAGCGACTTTTCGATAGCCAATATGTAATGGCTTTTTCTAGTTTTCCCTTTGTCCAGCCTGAGAGTAATTGATGTTCTGATCCAAAAATGATCACAGGTGTGCCATTAAGACCATTGCCAGTAGCTTCTTCAATTTCTTGTGCCAGAGCATTTTTTGTTGCTTCTGAATTTTGGCATTGCTGGATTTTATTATAATCTATTCCTAATTCCTTAGCCATTGATTCAAATATAAGATCTTGTTTTAATTTAGATTGATTTTTAAAGGCTAATTGAAAAGCTGGCCAGTACTTGTTTTGGATAGTGGTACAACGCACAAAAGTTGCTGTGGCGCACGCTTTTGTGTGAAATGGTCGTGTGATTAATGGATTACAGGCCTGATCCAAGGGTAAATCTTTGTGAATGACTTTTATTCTATCATTCTTTTTAACGATATCTTTAAGTAGTTCATGCAACTTTTTACAATGATGGCATTGAAAATCAGTAAATTCAACAATTGTCAGTCTAGGAGAGGAACTTCCTATAAAGGGCCCCTCTAAAGAGAGTGGTGTGATGAGTTTTGCAAAAACAGGTTTGAGTTCAAGATACTTTCTTTGCTTTTCAGCTTCACGATGTGTTGTGTAAAATAGAAGAGCGATGAAGCTCCCAAGAACGATGATGATGAGCAGAACGCGTGTCCAATGACTCGTGAGGTAACGTACATCTTTCCATAATTCTTTCACGCTATCTTTCATGGTAATAGGATTATTAATCCATGAAAATACAAAAAAGAGAATATTGACAATCCAAAGTACAGCACACAGAAGGCACCATACATCAAGAAGGACATTAGACACATAGATTAGGAACACTGTATAACCAATGCCCAGAACTGATAGCCAAAACAAATAAATAGGAATTTTCTTAAGTGTGGCACGACATAGTTTTATGAGGCAGAGTAGGGCTATGAAGGCATAAAAGAAAATACCCCAAAGAGAGATTGGAATGCCAAAAAGTTTTGACCAGGCACTGGCCGCAACAGCATCACAATTTATGGATTCATTGATATTGCAAAAACTAGAAAAAGCCTCTCCACCATCTGTTACCATGTAGTGAATGTGGGTGAGGTAAGCTGAGACAGCTATGGCTATGAGAGAGAGGACTAATATCACAGCTAAGAGAAGTTTTTGATTTTTATTTGTTTTTATTTTCATTGGCTATACTATTTTTGGTTCGTCGGTTCGTCGGTTCGTCGGTTCGTTGGTTCGACGGCTCAGAGGAAAGTGACTATGTCACTTTCCAATCTCCCCCTTATGATAATGTCTTTGGCAAAGAGCTATGTATGATTCATTGCCACCAATCATAATTTGTTCGCCTTCTTTGACCACACGACCGTCCACAACTCGGGCATTCATAGTTGCTTTTCGGCCACACCAGCAAATTGTTTTAAGTTCTTCGATTTCATCTGCCCACGCCATGAGCCAAAGACTGCCTTCAAAAAGTTCCGCTTGAAAATCAGTTCTAAGACCATAACAGATAATAGGGAGATCAAACTTATTAACCAGTCTTCTGAGTTGAGCGACTTGTTCTTTTTTCAAAAACTGTGATTCATCTATGAGAACACAACTAATGCGAATATCTTTATTAAAATAGTTTTCTAAAAACAAATCATAGAAATTAGTGTCTGCTGAAAATGTAGTGGCAGGTTTGGAAATCCCGGTTCGTGAGGCAATACTGCCTTGATCAAAACGCGTATCGAGTTGCGAATTAAACAGAGCGACTTTCATGCCGCGTTCTTCATAATTATAGGCTACTTTGAGCAAATCCAAAGACTTGCCTGCTCCCATAGCAGAGTAACGAAAATACAATTTTGACATGTTGCTGCCTTTCTAAAAAAATGGTCAATTTCAGTGTTTACCTTGGTAGACTGAGATTAAAAAAAAATCAACGAAACATCTTTTTATATCTGATGATGTGTAACTACTTAAAATATAAAGAGAACAGGATTATTTTGATGGGATAATATTAAAAGGTATTGAGCGATTATTTTTGTGTGGATAATCACTATTGTAATGCAGCCCAATGGATTCTTTTCGTTTCAGAGCTGATTTAATGGTGAGATCTGCCACACAACAAATATTTCTGAGTTCCAATAGATCTGGTGTGAGAATAAAATTCCAATAATACTCTTTGATTTCCTCTTTCAGAATATTGATTCTATTTTGAGCACGATGTAATCGTTTGTTGCTGCGAGCAATACCGACATAGTTCCACATCAGGCGTCTGACTTCATCCCAATTTTGACTGATCACAACAGCTTCATCAGAATCAGTAGCTTTTCCAGGGTCCCAGTGACGCACTAACAAATGTTTGTTTTTTTCTAGGTCTTTTCTTTTGATAAGATCTTTGTACGAAAAATCAGCGTAGGCAAGGCCTTCTAGCAGTGAGTTGGACGCTAGGCGATTGGCACCATGCACGCCCGTACAACTGACTTCACCAATGGCATAGAGGTTTGGAATGTTTGTACGTCCTCGATAATCAACTTTCACGCCACCACAAAAATAATGTGCTGCCGGGACAACAGGTATTGGTCTTTTTGCAATGTCATAGTTAAATGAACGACACGTTTGATATATATGGGGAAAACGTTTTTTGAGAAAGTCACGAGTGTGACGAGTCATGTTCAAGGTAACAAATTCATCGCCACTTTTTTTCAATTCAAAATCAATGGCTCTGGCAACAATATCACGAGGTGCTAGTTCTGCACTTTTATGATAGGCCTTCATAAAACGTTTACCACTCATTAATTCTAATTTACCACCTTCACCGCGCATGGCTTCTGAAATAAGAAACGATTTGGCCTTAGGATGGTACAAACAAGTTGGGTGGAACTGTACAAACTCTAAATTGGCAATTTTACAACCCGCTCGATGCGCCATGGCTAGGCCATCTCCCGAAGCAATATCTGGGTTAGATGTGTAGAGATATGTTTTTCCGGCACCGCCTGTTGCTAATACGGTCGCTCTTGCTCTCAGGGCAATAACTTTTCCATTGGTTTTGTCCAAAGCATAAGCACCATAACACAGGTTGTCTGATCTTTTTCTTTTCAAATGGCGATTACGGATCAAATCAATAGCGGCATGGTTTTCAAGCAATGTGATTTTTGGGTGTTTTTGAATGTGCTTTAATAAGTTTTGAACAATTTCAAAGCCTGTAAGATCTTTTGCATGAAGAACACGTCTTTTTGAGTGACCGCCTTCTTTGCCCAAATCAAACTCGGTTTTTGTTCGTCGGGAAAATTGAACGCCTAGATTTAAAAGTTCTTCAATAAGGGTAGGGCCAACGCAGACAACTTTTTCTACGGCTTTGGGATCATTAAGTTCTGAGCCGGCACGGATTGTATCTTGAATATGGGTATCAAAATTATCCCTGCGCGCCATGACAGATGCAATCCCACCTTGGGCATAGCGTGTGTTAGATTCTATAGCCTCTCTTTTTGTGAGAATGGTGACGTGATAATGTTCAGCTACTTTTAAGGCTAAGCTCAACCCGGCAATTCCAGATCCTATGATGAGAATATCAGTGTTCATAGTTAAAAATTATTTTCCTCTAAAAATTGGGTAATCCGTGAGTTTATCATGTCTGGGAATTCCAAAATTGAATAATGGGAAGCATTGTTGAGTACAAATAATTCAGAGTCTTTTATACTCTTCGCCATGTTAATAGCCATTTTGCTGGGTGTCATGATATCTTTTGTGCCTGCTATAATGAGTGTCGGTTTTCTAATTTGTCCCAAAATCTGACTGGCATCGTGTTGAAGCAATCGATTGAGCAACTCAGAGTAAAGTGATAAATCTGTTTTCATCATGTCTTTAGCAACTTGTTTAAAGATTGTTGAATCCAAATTTTTATTAACCATGCCAAGCTTTGTTACAATTTTAATAAATTCATTACTATCAATAACAAGTTTGGCAATGGGTCTGAGTTTTGGTTGCACACTGGGTAATACAATTTTTAATAATTTATTGGTTTGCGGAATCACGTATTTTGCTAATGGTGAGTTGAGGGCTGTATCAAAAGGGTAACCGCTTGTACCGTTGATGAGAATCATGCCTTGGTAAAGTGATTTGTGTTTTTTGTAGAAATCTAAACACACCTGAACACCCATGGACCAGCCAGCAAAAACAGCTTTAGTGATGCGTTCTCGTTTTATGAGACAGGCTAAATCTTGACAGTGGTGTTTCATATCAAGATTATTCAAATTTTTTGGTTTGTCTGAAGTGAATAAACCACGATAATCCCACGTGATGAATTTATAGTGCTTGCCAAAATGTTTGTAAATGGGTGACCAGGCTAGCATGGTGCCTCCCAAACCATTGCAGAGAATAATTTTTTTTCGGCCACGGCCAACAACTTGATAACCGATTTTTGTGCCATCGAATGAACGAAAATGTTTTTGATGAACTTTCATAAAGTAAAAATAGAAATAGTTAAAATAATCAACAGCTTATCACATGATTACTGATAAAACTCAAGAACAATCAGAAAGACAGACTATTTAGATAGGTAATTCAGGATCATAGATCGGTCAAAGAGCTTTCCCTTACCAATGCCTGGGCAGTCACGGCAAACCTGATTCCAGGTGTGTTCAGAGCGTAAATTGTTAAACCAAAAGGGAAAGGTTTTGCATTGTGTGGGGCGTAGATGATAAATGTGACAACCCTGATCAAAGAAAATGCAGCGACCGTCTTCATGTTCCTTGAGGCTATAACCGCTTTCAAAAGGATAGCAATGGGACTGTAAAAAATCATCTAACGGAATTTTTAAATGAGTAGCTATTTTATCACATTCGTCTTGAGTACAATAAATAATACCTGGCGCGCCTGAGCAACATTGCCCACATTGTTGGCAAGAAAACCGAACACCCTTGTCGAAAAAGTATTTTCTGTTTTTGAGAGCTGTGTTAAGTTTTATTTGAAACAATCTATGATAAAAATAATGAATATCGATTAACGATTTAAGATTTTAGAATTGTATCTCATTCATAAATCTAAAATCGTTAATCATTATTCGTTATTTCATACATTATAGCCATCCTGCCTTCACATAACTCTCATATGTTTCTTTGAGAGCATCGTCTAAAGTTTGTTTTGCTTCCCACCTAAAGTCTTGTGAGAGTTTTTTGCTAGAAACGAGCCAACCGGCGGCATGGATTTGGTCGTAATATTTTTTGTCAAAAATATTATTTGTTCGCAGTAATCGAGAAAAGAGCGTGTTGCATTTCATGGTTGTGTAGAGTAAAAATTTGGGAAGAATAAAAACTTTTACGTTTTTATTGAGTGCTTTGCCAACGGCTTTCCAGAGGTCAAGAGATGTTGTTGGCTGTAAATGCGCAACAAAATAAATGCGATTAGCTGTTGTGGCATCATCACATAATAAATCAATTGCCTTTATCAGATCTGATAAGGCAATGTAGCTCATTGGCATAGGGTTTGTGCCACCAAGAAAACCAAAGCCAGAGCGGGCAATTTTAAACATATTCAAAATATTTGTGTCTAGAGGACCGATGACTGATGGTGGGCGAATGATTGTTGTGGCAAAGTCTTTTTGACGTAAAAGAAAATTCTCTGCTTTTAGTTTTGCCTGTCCATAGGCATCAATGGGGTTTGTAGGGTCTTTTTCTGTAAGAGGTTTGTTGTCATGCGAGGGGCCTGCTGCTGCTTGAGAGCTGGCAAATATAAATCGTTTTGGCGTCCAGTTTTGACGTTTGATACAGGCCACTAAATCTTTTACGGCAATGTGGTTGTCTTGATCATAATCACCAAGCTTCTTTGCTGTAATAGTACCAGCCAAATGAATAATCACATCGCATTCAGGAATGGTAAAATTTTTATTGGCAAAGGATTTAAGATTGCCTTGGATGATGGTTGTGTTGTTTTTTGGTAAACAGCAAAGTTTATTGTTATTGCGCACAAGGGCCATGACGTGATGGCCTTGCTTTGTCAGGTGATGACAAAGATGTTGTCCAATAAAGCCTGTTGCACCTGTTACAAAAATTCTCATGTGTTTATACTTATAAGATTTTGGTTGGGGAGTCTAATAATATTAGTGTCTCGGTATTGATTATTCGGTTTTGTTTCGGATTTCGGATTTTAGTATTCGAGTTTTCTTACGTTTTATTCCCAGTCTGGCACGAGCTCATCCTCATCAAGTTTTTTAATATCTATGAAGGATAGTTGCGCATCAAGCTGTGTGCCTTCTTCTTGCAAGGCTTGATAAAAGAGAATTCTATCTTCATCATCAATAGAATACGCACCACCACAGGCAGAGACAACGGAGCTATTAGTGAGGCGATACCATTCTCCAGGGGCATCTTTACCAATGCGATGGATGACAAGGTTCTTTTTTGTTTCATCTTCAAGATCAGTAGCGCAGGTGACGACTTCAGCATCATCATCTTGAGCGCTTTCAGAGAGACTCACCCATTGTGAATACTCTTTTTCATAACCAAACACTGATGTTCCCATGAATACTTCAGGCTCTAAATCTTTAGCTTTCAAATAGAAGTCATATTCAGTCTTGAGATTGACAACAAACACGAGAAAATCATTCAATGATGCCTGGAGATTGGCAACGGCGTTTGTGTATTCATCAACTTCCATTTTGGGCAAGTTGTAAACGAGTTTTCGCTTATCCCAAGCATCTTTTCCATCCAGCAGATCTAGTTCAAATAGTTTAGCTGACATATCACCTTCAGAGGTTTCAAAATCTCCATTAACAAAAACAAACAAGCGATCTTCCGAACCTAAGTCGGCAAAAACAGAGCGATAGGTTTCTGTGTCAATGGACTTAGTGATTTCATGTGTCTCAGCATTAACATGGAGGAACATGTTTGATTGGAGAGCACCTTCCTCATTTAAGCGTCTCGCATGTGCTAAGAAGATATCACCATTTGTGGCTGTAAAAGATCTAATGGGTGCGGGTAAAAAATTATCGGGATCTGTAAGGTCTTGAGCAAAATCGTGCACTGTTACAGGATCATGCCACGTTTTAATATCCGCTGTTGCGTCGAGGTACTTTAGGTTTGGTGGAGAATCATTATTAATTTTGGTGACATAAACTTTACCATCTTGTGTGATAAAGGTAACATTGTATTCATTGTCGACAGATACATAGCGTACCTGACTTATTATGTTTGATGCAATTGTTTCAACAATTAACCCTGCCAGATTTATTCTATAAAGAGAAAACGTGTCATCAATTTCCTGTGTACCTATGTACGAAAAGCCATGTTTAATGACGAGGTTTTGTGCAACATTAATTTTGTCTGTGTTTGTTAGCGTTAACGAGGGAACACCGTCACTATAACTACCGTAAACAGGAATACCACCATAGGTTTGTGTGCTTTCCATAGGTAATATGGCAATCACATCGGCCTCATTAGCTGCAATGGATAGTTGAAAAGCCCCATCAATTTCTACATTTTCGATTGTCGTTTCATCGCCATTTACGAGCATAATATATGTTGCTTCTTCTGTGTTAACAGCACCTGCGATACCCGTAACAGTATATTTTCCTGAGGTGGATGTTGCGTATTTGACGGCATACGACAGGTTTAAATCAGCGGCTACGTCTTCATAGATGAGAGATATTTTTTCGACATTAACAGCTTCCAATTTGGCAATGGTGACAGGAAGGCTAGCAGGCCCAGATTCATAAAGATCTGATTCTATTTCTGAGATCGCATCAGGTTCAGAAGTGCTCGCACCACCTGCATCGCTACCTGTATCACTGGCTGAACCGCCAGTCATTTTTAATCCCGATAAACAACTGGTGCTAAAGATTAGCAGGAAGAGAGTGATAAGAATAGGGCGAAGGAAAGATGTAAATTTATTCATAGTCATTAGTTCGATGCTGCAACGGAATATCATTATTCCTAACGTTATCTATATTATATCAGAAGTTGAGTGGATAAGGCAGGGTAATTACTTATGAAAATAGTGACAAAAAATTAAACATTTATTGTCATATAACCCATTGTAATGTATGTTGTATTTAGTTGCATAGGTTATAATGTTTCTTGTCGTGATGCGCTAATAAATGTTATAATGAACTGAACGTTGATATTTTGTAAGTGTATAGTATGTTTGTAGTTTTAAGTTGCTGTTTGTTGCTATAACTAGCGACTAGAGACTAGAGACTAGAGACTAGAGACTAGAGACTCAAAGATGGCTTTTCGCGTTGAAACCACAGGATCCGCACTCACTGATCTAAAAAATTCTCCCAGAGTTTCTGGTGGGCAAGGAGCAACTTCAGCTGGTGAGGCGCCAAAGAGTCTTGGCGAAACCCCACCGCGCATTGTACCTCTTTCAGATCTCGGTGAATTAGCCTCGCTTTTTGCCAAAGGTGGGATTGTATCCAAGCTAAAACGTAAACTTAATAAGCTCAAAGGCAAAAAATGTCGGGTGACCCCTGCAAAAGGTACAATTGCCTGTGTGGACAGCAATGATCTTGTTTATCTTGGCGTTGAATTTCTCCAAGAATGTCATGCCAACGAAGACATTATTGCTGGTGTGATGGCTCATGAATGGGGGCATTCTTGTGCGCACAAACCTGTTCAAGAGCAATTAGATAGTTTAAATTGGAATCAAATTTTTGCGCTCCGTAGAGAACATGAAACATTGGCTGATGAAATTAGTGGGCGCTTAATGGCTCTTATGGACTATGATCCCAAGCATTTGATAGCTTTCTTAAAAAGAAAAACAGGGGGCACTCATAACTTGAAATATCATGATTCTGAAACTCGAGCTAAGATTGTCATGAATGGTTTTCAACAAGAAAAAAAGAAGATAAAACTCGCTAATGAACTTTTTCCTTCCTCAGCTGGTTATCGTAACCAGTATCATTCAACACTTCTTGATGATGACATTTGATTCTTGCCTATACAGGAGAAACTCACTAAATAAAGGTCTTATAGAGGATGTTATGTATGATTGATCAACATGATAAAATTATGTGTCAGGGTTTGGCTTGCGAGTGTGTATTGGGTTTTCATGATTATGAAAAAAAACTCAAACAAAAAATAAGTATAGACTTTGAAGTGAGTGTTGCCAAAACACAAGACGGCGATGATGCTGTTTCTGCTATTCAGTTAGATTATTATAAAGCGACAAATATGATTACAGAGTTTATCGCTGCTCGTCAGTTTAATCTCATTGAAACAATTTCAAATGAAATAGCGCGCCTTTTATTGGAAGCTTTTCCTATTAAAGATGCTTTAATTAGGGTCACAAAATATCCTGCAGATATGCCGCATGTTGAAAGTGTAACGTATCAGTGTTATAGAAGGAGTGAAAGGTAGTTTAACATGGATAATAAACAACAAATAGAACAAGCTACACGGGACATATTATTAGGTATTGGAGAAAATCCTGAACGAGAAGGCTTATTAAAAACACCACATCGCGTGGCCAAGTCATATCAGTTTCTCACAAAAGGATATAATGAAAATCCCTGTGAACTTTTACAATCAGCTGTTTTTGAAGAAGATGTCGATGAAATGGTGGTTGTTAAGGATATTGAGTTTTATTCATTATGTGAACATCATCTCCTGCCTTTTTTTGGTAGTGCCCATGTGGCTTATTTACCTAAAGGTAAAATAGTTGGTTTATCAAAAATTGCTCGCCTTGTTGAAATATTTGGCCGACGCTTGCAAGTTCAAGAGCGCATGACAAAACAAATAGCTGAAACGTTAATAGCCTGTCTTGATCCTATTGGTGTGGCTGTTGTGATCAAAGCAGAACACATGTGTATGCAGATGCGTGGTGTGGAAAAACGTGAATCTGTTATGATAACGTCATCAATGATGGGTGCTTTTAAGAAAAACTCAGCCACACGATCTGAATTTATGGATTTTATTAAAAGCAGCTTATAGGCGTCGCTCGTCTCACGTCTCACGTCTCACGTAAAAATACGCTAGACGCTAGACGCTAGACGCCAGACGATTTTATGGAAAATATTATTGTAAAACTATTATGCACGTATAACATTTGTGCCGCACACAAACTATCACGTGATGATTGGGATGAGGAAAAAAACAAAAAAGTATTTGGCAAGTGTTCTTCTGTCCATGGACATCAATATCGTATTGATCTCGAACTTGTTGGTGGTATTGATGTCGAGACGGGTATGCTCATTAATGGTTATGATGTAGACGATATTGTTAAAACCTTTCTAGAAGAAAAGGTCGATCATAAGTTTTTCAATGATGATATAGACTTTTTTAAAACACATCAGCCCACTGCTGAGTGGATTGCAGTATGGATGTTTGAAGAATTAAAGGTCTTATTTCCCGAACACGTGGCCTTAAAAACTGTACGTGTTTATGAAACCCCAGAATTGGCAGTTGAATATGGTAAATAAAAAAAAAACGAGCGACCTGCGATGTGCCCTTCGACTTTGCTCAGGGTAAACAACGTGCGACACATGTAATCTTCGACTGGGCTGGCACGCTCTACGATGATCAATACCCAAGTTACTTGACAACGAAACAAGTCATTAAAGAACTTTCTGGTCGTAAAATCACGTTTGAACAATACCGCAATGATTTTTGTTTACCTGTTTTGCCGTTTTATCGTCAATATGGTGTTGACCTTACTTTAGCGATCATCAATGAATATTTTTTCAGTCGGTATAGCCAAAACTGTTTTAAAGGAAAACTTTACCCTGGCGTGCTAACAGTACTTCGCCAATTAAAAAAACAAAATATCTCCATGAGTATTTTGTCAACAATGGATGAAGGCTTATTAAAAGAAATCTGCCGACGACTTAAAATAGAAAAATATTTTAATAAAATACAGGGATCTGTGTGTGATAAACGTCATGATCTCAAGAAACACCTCAAAGATATACAAAAAAAACCAAATCAAGTGATTTTCTTTGGTGATACTGATCATGATGTCGAAGCGGCTAATAAAGATGGTGTTTATTCAGCCTGTGTTCTTAATGGGTACCAACCTCTCGACAGACTGTTAAAAGCAAAACCCAAATTTATATTCAATAATCAAGAAGAATGGCTTGGTTTTTTTAAGAGCTTTTCTGTACAACAGAAAAAGGCTGTTAAACAAGTAGGACCAATCGCGACCTCAGGAGCTCTTATCTTTAATGATAAACAAGAGGCTTTATTTGTTCTGACTCATAAGTGGCAGTATACTTATGGTATTCCAGGGGGTAAGATAAAAAAGGGAGAAACGGCGATTCAAGCTGCTGTGAGAGAGGTTAAAGAAGAAACAGGTCTTACAATTAAAATAAAAGATCTCATTATTGTTCAAGACTGCATTAATGCGCCAGAATTTTACATAAAAAACAAACATTTTCTCTTATTCAATTATACGGCACAGACAAAAAGCAAAAAAGTCATATTGAATGATGAAGGATTATCATACGTTTGGTTAAAACCAGAAGAAGCCTTGAATTTAAGATTGAA
>Ga0233437_1005001_pt1 | contig 14931 bp, 19 predicted proteins | sample SI_122_August201_FD_182714 | JGI IMG/M metagenome (GOLD analysis project Ga0233437, IMG submission 182714) | Seawater microbial communities from Saanich Inlet, British Columbia, Canada - SI_122_August2016_200_MG | ecosystem: Environmental > Aquatic > Marine > Inlet | place: Canada: British... | reverse complement strand
TATATAAGGCTTGCTATTTAGTATTTAAATGATGTTATAATAAATAAAGAAAAAAAAGAATTCAGCGCTTTTTGCGACTGAATCTTCTTCTACAATTGCCACATCCTGGTCCGAAAATTCCCATGTCATTCACCTCCTTTGTTAGTTATTGTGTTAAGAACGAATACTTATTATAAGGCAATACAACAATTTAAAATTAGTCACTATAAATAATAAAGAAATAAAAAATAATAACTATAAATTGGTTTTTATAAGGTCAATTACTTGATCAACATCTTCAGCTACAAATACATTGTCATTATCAAGTTTCTTAAAAAAGTCTTTACTTTCATTATTGTCATTCAACAATATAACTTTTTTATTAGCTTTTAAGGCTAATGCTACTTCTGATACAGTTCCAGTTCCTATGCCACAAGCTACAACAACATTACTTGATAAAACATTGATATTATTTCTAGCACTTTTCATATCTGTAATAACTGGAATATCAACATATTTTGAAAAAGTATTCTTATCAGATGTAGGCATAATTCCAATAGTTAAGCCATCTGCTTCTTTTGCTCCTTTGTTAACGGCATCCATAACACCTTTGTTTACTCCACCAGATAATAATACCCAATTCTCTTCTGCAATTCTTTTCCCAAGAATTAAAGCGTTCTTTTTATCTTGCTCTGTTGCACCACTTCCTGGTCCCATTACACCTATAATTGTTTTCATTTTAGTTCATAAATAAAGTCAGTATATAAATTTTCTGAATAAAAGAAAAGAAAAAAATAAAGAAATTACTCAGCCAATGCTGCTTCTATTGCGTCTCTGTCAAAGCCTACAATAATCTTTCCATTAATATCTGTAACAGGTACTCCTCTTTGGCCAGACTTGTCTGTCATTTCTTTTGCTTTTTCAGTATCAGCACTTACATCAAAGGATTCAAACTCTACACCTTTCTCTGTAAGAAATTCTTTGACTTTTACACACCATGAACAAACAGGTGTACTATAAACAATAATTCCCATTTTAATTACCTCCGCAACAATCTTCACAACCTTCTCCAAAACATATACATTCAGGTTCATAATAATGTTTTCCATGTTTGCAAGATGGACATTTTTCAGGTGGTTCTGTTCCTGTGTGAATATAACCACATTTAGCACATTTCCATCTTATTGGTTTATCTCTTTTGAAAACAGTACCATTTTCTACCATTTCTAAGAGTTTTTTGTATCTGTCTCTATGTTCTTTTTCTACTTTTGCAATCTGCTTAAATAATCTTGCAGCTTCCATGTTTCCTTCTTCTTCTGCATCTTTTGCAAAATTAGGATACATTTCTTCTGTTTCAAAGTTTTCTCCTTCAATAGCTGCTTTTAGATTAGCTTTAGTATCACCAATTCCATTTAACATTTTAAATTCATCTTTTGCATGCTGCATTTCATTCATTGCAGTTTCTTCAAAAATTTTTGCAATGTACAAATAGTTTTCTTTTTGAGCAATTTTTGCCCAATAAGTGTATTTATTTCTTGCTTGTGATTCTCCTGCAAATGCAGCTTTTAGATTTTCTTCTGTTTTACTCATCTTATTTTCCTCCTTGTTTTGGTGTTACAGTCTCGTCGACAAAGATTCTTGCAGATAATTCTTTGTCAATCATAAACAAAGCAGACCCAGCACCTTTTGCTAATTTTAATTTATTTACAATTTCATCAGCATTAGATTCTTCTTCAACTTGTTCATCAACAAACCATTGAAGCATGCCTTCTGTTGCATAATCTCCTTCATCTTTTGCTAATTTAACAAGCTTGTTAATTAGTGAAGTTACTAAAACTTCATGCTTATATGCTTCTTCAAAAACATGTAATGGTGATTTCCAAGATTTTTCTGGGGCTTTTATTGTATCTAGCTTTATGCTTCCCCCTCTTTCTACAACAAAATTGTAAAATTTCATTGCATGTGTCATTTCTTCTTGAGCTTGGACTTTCATCCAATTAGCACATCCACTTAAGTTTGTATCTTCAAAATAAGCAGACATACTTAAGTATAAGTAGGCAGAATACATCTCTGCATTGATTTGTTTGTTAATAGCATCTAAAACTTTCTTTTTTATCATAATCTTCACCTCATATATGGTAAATAAGAAGTACTGTGCTTTTATATTTTCCCACTATAATCAACATACTGGTTTATATATGATCAAGTATTTCTCTATAAAATGGGTAGAAATGGAAGAAAGGTGTCCAGAAGGAGAAGAGGGGGTAGAAGAACCTCCCAACCAAGTGTTGAAAAAGGTGGAACAGGTAGAAAAGCAGGTTGGTTATGGACAGTAGGATTAGGTGCACTAGCTCTTATTCTAGGTTGGCAACCTTTATTTGGAGATAGAGAAACATCTTCATACACTACAGAACCAGATAAACCAACTGTCGAAGTTGTTGAAGAATCTTCTGATCTAGAAACTGCAGCTTCAACTCAATGGGATTTTCTAAAAAATGGATATAAACACCCTAATCAGTATGATTTAAGAAATAAAACTATTCAACTTGGTTCAAGAATAGCTGTTTCCAATCATGATGAAATAACTCAAGCTTTAATTTATAATCAAATTCCAGTTGCTTTAACCTTAAGAAAGAGAGGATGGGGTGCTAAAGATGTTTCAGTTGCTCTAACTTTTACTATGGGGGGAACTCCAACTTCTGAAAAATTCAGAGAACCAATGGTTGATTATTGTCAAAGAGCAGAAGCATATCTACATGAAAGCATTGATGGATTAGTGTGCGATAGATTTGAATGGATACCTCTTAAATCAGGAGATGATTATGCAGAAGGTTTTGATGGAAAAGCCTTTATTGGTGAAAGTTTTTACCATCTTTATACAATAGAAATAACTAATAAAGAAACTAAAGAAACAGAAAAAGTAGAATATGAATTAATAATAGAAGGAAATAGAGTTAATACTTTTTCAAATCCTGATAATGATTTAAAACGTGAGGAAGGAACATATATTTTTATTGGAAGGGGATTTGGAACATTAAGTGGACCTATTTCTGAATTACTTCCTTATTGTACGGCTGATGTAGGGGACACATATGAAGCAGAAGTTGGATCAACTACTTCTGTACAAGTTGCTGAAGCATTTTCAGAAGGAGTAAGTTATGTTCTTACAAATGAATTAGTTGATCTTTTGGAAATTCCAAATGGGCATGAACATGTTGAAAACTTAACAGGAAATATGAATGCTGATTTTGATGATTTGGGAGGAAAAGTATATACTTATGTTCCTCAAGGTATTGAATGGGTAGAAACCAACGGAGTCCAAGCAGCTCATGATCTCTACATTCAAGATCCTGGAGATTTCTTAGAAACAATACAGGAACCAGCTGAATAAACACTTAGGTTTATATATAAAACTCAATTTCTCTATAAAATGGTTAATCCAGAGTATGTTGGGGTGTCTAGAGAAGATTTAGATCAAGGAATGGTAGAAACCTTTGAAAGATATGTAGCTAAAGCAGAAACAGCACTAGTTGAAAATAGGTTTGGAGTTAGATATGGGTTCACTGATCCAGATTTAGAAATTCAAGCAATTAAAAGTGATTCTAAAGCTGCTAGTTGTCTTCGTTTTAATTCTCAATGGTTTAAGGAAACAGATAATTGTGCTACACTTGCTTCAAAATTAGCTGTAGATCTTAGAGAACAAGGATTTAAAGTTAAAAGAAAGGTAGTAATGCTTGGGGGATGGTATGATCAAAATTATGTTGAAGCTTATGATCCAAAAATTGGACAATTAGTACAATTAGATGTAACTCCACGATATCAAAAAATTGGACAATTTCATCCAGATGGAACTGATGCTAGGATAATAGAAGATGCTGGTGAAAGATCAACAGTAGCAATTCTTCCTATTGCGTTAGATTTTATTGCAACTACAAAAGTTGGTAATTCTTTTACAGATGTTAATTTAGCAGGAGGTTATTACACTAGAAGTCCAAATTATAGATTTGTATTACAAGCTACAGAATCAAATGATGGTCAAAGTATAGCAAGTGCTGAACTCTGTTATCAAATTAAAGATCCAGTAAGATTAGCAGAAGTAACCTCTACACTCACACCAGAAACATGGTTACAACATCCAAAAGAATGTTTAGAAGGTTTAGTTACAAGTGGAATTGCATCGGTAGATGTATTAACCCCAGGACAACCATCTACAAATCTTTTCAGTCTTTTTTTAGGACTTTCTCAAGAACAAGAAGGTGCACATACTTTAGAATATTTAGAAGATGTTAAGAGAAGGGAAGGTTGTAGAAATGCAGCAGTTGCTTTAGAACAAAACCTAGATGTTTTAGCTAATATTGTATTTCATCTTGGTCCAACATTAAAGACAGATATGGGTGGAGTAATCCATTTAGGTTAATAATAAAAACCAAATCAATCCTAATCAATTCTCATTACTTCCATTGCGTGCAATTCTGCTGGAATTCCTCGTAAATAAGAATCTAATCCATCTCCATCAAAATCTGGAACACCTTGGGGGGCTCTTTCAATTTGATCTCGAGCTTTTTCAATTATTTCAGAGTCTGTAATTAATTTGGGGGTGTAAATTAATACTTCATTAACAGATCCATTTTTAAAAACAGCATAACTAGAAGGATCAAAAGCTAAACAAATTATTCCATGTGTGTCTTCTATGTTTTCAGCACAATAAACAGGTCGTATATTATTATCCATTGCAGTATGTAATCCATGTTCAGTTGGAAGAATTCCTTCGTCTTTTATTCCAAAAACCAATTCAATATATCTCTCTACAGACATACCTTCATCTAATCTAATTCCATGATAAATCTTTCCAGGTTCAATTCTTTCTATTCCTTCAAATACTACACTAGCAAGATCTCCAACAGTTTCTTGATCATTTGCTTTATATGCTTCTAACAATTTTGTATATCTTGAATCTTGTTGAACTCTTACTTTTACTGCAGCTGTTCTTCTTTCTGCTTCAGCTAATGCTCGTGGATCAATTTCATCATACTCAGTATAAATTGGAAGGAATTGATGAAAATATTGTTTACCTAAGACTCCATTTATCTCTCTTTCAAAGCTTTCTTTATCAATTCCAAATGTTTCAGAATTATAATTATTAATATCAACCATTACTAACTCTAAAATCTCCATTCTTTGCTCAATATTAGCCATATTTTAGAAGGTTTAGAGTTCTTTTTATAATTATTTTGTTTAGTAAAGAAAAAAATAAAACAAAAACCTAAAAAACAATCTTTTTCCCAGGTGCTCGTGCAAATAAAGCAGCGTCTTCGATTCTTTCTAGACCACAAATATATCGAATTAACCTCTCGACACCAAAGCCTGCGCCAGCAGTTCTTGGTAATAATTTCTTCTTAGCTAATTCTAAAAAAGGTGAGTAATCTTTTGGATCAACATTACATCTTTTCATTCTCTCGACAATCTGTTCATATTCATGTTCTCTTTCTGCACCTGATAATGCTTCACCATAACCTTCTGGATAAATTAAATCAAAATTTAAGTAATACTTTGGTCTAGATGGATCTTCTTTATCATAAAATTCTCTTTCATGATCAAAAATCCAGAATGGCTCAACAGCTTTTTCAGACATTATTTTTTCAAAGTCTTTTCCATGCTTAGCTTCCAACTCTTTGCTTTCATAAACTTTGAATGGTCTATCAGGAACATCTAAATCTCTTCCAAACAAAGATAATTCATCTTTGCAATCTTCTGTAACCCTAAGCATGATTGCTCTGAAGAGTTCTTCCATGAATTCAAGAATATCTTCTCTTTTTTTATCTTTGAATTCAAAATCAACTTGACTAAATTCAATTAAATGTCTACCTGATTCAGAACATGATTCTCTTTCTAATCTTATGTTTGGTGAAATAATGAATATTCCTTTTCTATGTTCAGATATCAAAGCAATTTGCTTATGTAAAATCATACTTTTAGTTAATTTCAATTTTTGCCCGCAATATTCTATTTCACCTTCATATACATCATGGTTTAAAGTATCTGTGATAGGAGAAAGCATAATTGGCATTAACTGTGTAATGTCTCTTTCATACATAAAGTCTACAACTGCTTTAAGAACAGCAGATTGTACTCTTAATATTGCATCTGTTTTTTTGTCTTTGATTTTCATTATTGTCTTTTGCATTATTTGCACCTCATACAATAACAATAACAATACTCTTATATAAAGCTAGTTCCAATTATTTGGAGAATATAGCAGAAAATAGAAACATTTATATAGAATATGAATCACATGATTCACTATGGAATCAAATTTGGATGAGAAAGACTGGAAAATCATTGATATTTTACAAGAACATTCTGACTACACAACTAGAAAAATCGCTAAAAAAACAAACTTACCTCAAACTACAGTTCATAATAGGATAGTTAAACTAAGAAAAGAAGGCATTATTGAGAAATTCACAATAAAATTAAACCCAGAGAAAATAGGGAAATCCTTTGCAGTACAAATGCTTGTTTCAGTGGATTATGACTTATTGAAAAGACAAAAAAGAACACAGCATGATTTAGCCAACGAAATAAAGAAAATGCCAGAGATTGAAAGAGTAGATATAATAACAGGAGATGTAGCTTTATTGGTAAGAGCTAGATTAAAAGATGTTAAAGAATTTGATCAATTCCTACTAACAAAATTCCAAAAAATTGCTGGAATAACACACACTAGATCATTAGTAATAATTCATGAGACATAAATATTTATAAATTCCAACTATTCCAAGTATAATATGAATGTATCAGATGCAATAATACCTTTCTTATTAACATCCTTAGCAGGATTATCAACAGTAATTGGTAGTTTTATTGCTATGTTCATAAAAAACTTTGGCAAAAAACATCTCTGTTTAAGCCTTGGATTCTCATCTGGTGTTATGGTTTATGTTGCTTTTGCAGAATTATTAGCAACAGCTATCCAAGACACAACTTTCTTAGCAGCAAATTTAGCTTTTTTTAGTGGAATTATCTTTATGATGTTAGTAGATAAATTTATTCCTCATGAATATCTTGCAGAGCATGCAGCTTGTTGTAAAGGAAAAAGAATGCGTAAAAAAGATATGAAACTAATGTGTGCAGGAGTATTTACTGCAATCGGGATATTTATTCACAATTTTCCAGAAGGCTTAGCAGTTTTCATGGGTGCATTAAGTGATATTAGTCTAGGAATTCCATTAGCATTTGCAATTGCACTTCATAATATCCCAGAAGGTATTGCAATAGCAATGCCAATCTATTATGCAACAAAAAGTCGTTCAAAAGCATTCTGGTATTCATTTTTCTCAGGTGTTGCAGAACCAATAGGAGCAATAGTTGCTTTTTTTATATTATTGCCTTTCCTAAATCCAGTTGTTTTATCATTAACACTTGCATTTGTTGGAGGAATAATGATCTTTATTACATTTGATGAATTATTACCTTTATCATACCAAGAAGAACATGTACATATAGCTATTATGGGAATTATTGCAGGCATGGCAGTAATGGCCTTTAGTTTATACTTATTTTAAAGTAATGCAGTTTGTTCTTACAAATACTGCGTTTTTGTAAAAAATTTGATAGATAGTTCTAAATATAAATTAATCTTTCTTTATTTTATGGATGATGGAACTTTGGATGCTAAAATTGCAAAAATGAGGAGACTATACAAAGAATGTGAAGAACATAGAACAAGATTAGAAAGCGATCCAGAAAGATATGGGCGTCTTGTTCCTAGTAATTCATATTCTGATGTAATTGGAAATTTAATGGGCACAGTTTTTGGTTATTTGGAACTAGTAGATTTAGATACATCTAACGAAAATGAGTTTGTTAGAAAAAAATTTCCAGTTTATCAAAAAGATCTTGATGCAGCAGGTCTTTATTTAGCCTTAATAGAACATTTTCATGATTTTAGAAAAGCTGAAATTGGTACTGGGGCATTTAGAGTAAAAGGTAAGCTAACTGAGTATGTCGCATATGCTCATAAAGTTTTAATTGGTTTCTAAATTAATAAACTATTTATATTCCTAGCATATATATGATTTAAAATGAAAATCGCAATCATTGGTGCTGGCCCTGTAGGGAATTATTGTGCTTCTTTATTAGCTAAGAAAGGTTATGAAGTAGATATTTATGAAGATAATAAAAAAGTAGGTACTCCAATACAATGTACAGGAATAGTCACATCAACAATTAAAGAAATTTTACCAATAAAAAAAGAGTTTCTTGTTAATGAAATGAAATATGTAGAAGCTTTCTCTTCAGGAAAAGCAACTATCAAAGCAAAAAGTAAAGACATAATAATAAACAGAACTAAATTTGATCAATACTTAGCAAATAAAGCACAAGATAATGGAGCAACACTAAATCTTTCATCAAAATTCATAACAGCTAAAGATAATACTGTTGCAATTAAGCAGAAAAATAAACTTATTGAGAAAAAAGCAGATATAATCATTGGTGCAGATGGTGTAAATTCTCAAGTTTCCAAGTTAATTAACAAACCAAACATCCTAAATAACAAAAATTACCAACCTTACAAAGGAAAGCAAGCATTAATCCAAGGAAACTTCAATAAAGATACTTACAATGTCTATTTTGGAAGCATTTCACCTAAATTCTTTGGTTGGGTAGTACCAGAAAATAATAAGTTTGCAAGAGTTGGTTTAGCAACACAAGATAATCCAACTAAATACTTTCAAAACTTTCTAAAAAAACTAAAATTACATAAAAACAAAATAATAGACCACCAAGGAGGTCTAATTCCAATTCATAATCCAAATTTAAGAATACAAAAAAAGAATATTTATCTTTTAGGTGATGCAGCTACGCAAATAAAGTCAACAACAGGCGGTGGAATTATCCCAGGACTAAAATGCGCACAACAATTAGTGAAATCAATAGAAAATAATCAAGATTATAGGAAAAACACTAAGAAAATCTATAAAGGTTTGAAATTAAATCTATTTGTAAGGAAATTATTAGACAAAATGAATGATAATGACTATGACACATTCATGAACTCATTAAACACACCAAAGATTAAAGAAATTCTTGCAAATGTCGACAGAGATAAGCCTTTTGATTTATTATCTTCATTAGGAAAAACAACTGCAATGCCAAGACTTTTAGCATTAATTCTATTACAAAAAAAGTTTTACTCAACAATTAAATATTTGATTTAATCAAATTCATCAATTTACCTTGAAGCAATATTCTTAAACCATTCTATTATAATATTATAATCCTTAATAATCACATAAACTAAAATAAGATATTGAACAGTTACAACAAACACTTCTATAAATATAAAAACTTGAATATTTGGAACAAATAATAAAAAAGGTGTTAATAAAAAACTAAATAACAACAAATAAAACAACTTCTTATACTCTTTCAAATTATTCTGCTTTCTAATCAAATTAACAAACTTTAGAGTAAAATAAACTAACAAGACATCAGAAATACTCCATAAAACCCCAATATATCTTTGCAATTCTAAAAACAAAGAAGGAGGCATAAAACTCATTGCTTTTCCACCTTAGTCTTTACAATTTTATACAGCTTATAGATCCAATAAGCTATTAAACCTTCTATAATAACCCAAAACAATCCAAATATCAAACATATTGTATAAAATAAATCTCTATTTACTTCCCACATTATTTACACCTCAAATATTCATTATAATAAATTATATTTAAATTCTGCTATTTAAGCTATCGGTTATAGTGGGAATTATTAAAAAACTCCATGTTATAATAAGACGTGGGTGATACAAATGTTAGGATATATTGTTTCAACACCATTATCAAGAAAATATGATACAGGAGAATTTAGACATAAAGAAGTTTCTTCTCCACTAGTTTATTCAAGAAACTATAAGGCAATGTATCAATGAGTTAAATGCTAGTAAGTCCTTTTGTCTTTTCTTTTGCTCCATTGTTTCCAGAATTCTAAATTTTCTTTTCTTAAAACACCTGGAGTTAATTTAATAGCAATTCCACCTAATGTAAGCATTTTCTTATCTGATATAACTAATTCCTTGAATCCAAACTTCTTTGCATCTTTAATAGAAGTTCCATAAACTATTCTAGAAATTCCAGCCCAATGACATGCACTAAAACACATTGGACATGGTTCTGTTGTTGAATATAATGTACAACCTTTCAAACTTATAGACTTCAATTTTTTACAAGCTTTTCTTATTGCAGTGATTTCAGCATGAGCAGTTATATCAGTAGTTTTCCAAACAACATTATGCGCAGAAGTAATTACTTTACCATTTTTCACAATACAACAACCAAATGGTGTTTGTTTATTCTCAACACCTTGTTTAGCTTTGTTTAAAGCAATCTTCATGAATTTCTCATCATCATTTGTCATAACCATCTCATAACTATTTTCCTATATAAATTTTATCAATCTTGCATAAGATTTATATATAAACCCTTAATCATTTACCTTAGATAACAGAATCTTATCGGAGGGGAAATCATGACTGAAAAATCTTATATGGCTGAGAACTATCATCCACTACCTATCAACGTTAAAACAGCAGAAGGCTGCTTCTTAATTGATGAAAACGGAACAAAATATTTTGATATGCTTGGAGCTTATTCTGCTCAAAGTATGGGTTATGGTAATAAAGAAATAAATGAAAAAATAAAAGCAGTTATTGATGAGAAAGGATGCCCATCAAGAGCAGTTAAACACACTTTATTAGAACCTTTTGCAGAAAAAGTAGCAATGGCTTCTGGTTTAAGTGATACACCACATACAGTTAAAGTTCTTCCATTAAATGGGGGGGGAGAAGCAACTGGTAGGGCTATTAAAATAGCTAGAAAATTTAGTCATGATATAAAAAAAGAACATGATCCTATTATCGTATTAACAACAGGCTTTTTCCATGGTAGAGAATTAGTTTTTTCTTCAAACTCTGACCAAGATTATCAAGCAAATGGTTATGGACCAGCTGTTCCTGGAATTATAAGAATTCCTTATAATGATATTGCTGCATTAGAAAATGTTTTCAAAGATTACAAGAATATTGCAATGTTTTTTACAGAACCAATCCAAGCAGAAGGTGGAATTATTTTAGGAACTAAAGAATATTTTCAAAGAGCAAGAGAATTATGTGATCAACATAATGCAATCTTTGGCTTAGATGAAATTCAAACAGGAATGGCAAGAACTGGAAAAATGTGGTGTTACCAACACTTTGGTGTTAAACCAGATTTAATAACAATTGGAAAAGCATTAGGTGGAGGTCATGTACCTGTTTCTGCTGTCGTCGGTATAAATAAAGTTATGGATGTAATTGTAGCAGGAAGTGAAGGAAGTACATTTGGTGGTTGCCCATTAGGTTGTACAGCTGCAATGGCTTCAATAGATTACATTAACAATAATAATTTAACACAAAGAGCAGTAGAAATGGGAGAATACTTCATGGCTGGCTTAAGAAACATAAAAAATGAACATATTGCTGATATTAGAGGTCGTGGATTATTAATCGGTGTTCAATTTAAGAAAGATATTGCAGACAAAGTTGCACATGCATTTGTAATGGATGAATTCATGGTTGTAAAAGGAACAAGAGATGACACAATTAGATTAGCTCCACCTTTAACAATTACTAGAGCACAAATTGACGATGCATTGCAACGGTGTGGTAGAATCTTTAACAGAATAGAAGAGATTGAACGAGACTCGAAATATGACTAATGCAGTAATAAAATAAAATGATAAACCAAGTAAAAAAATACGCAGTAATAATTGTAATCGCTGTATTGTTTACTCTTTTTTGTTTTAGTATTGTTGATGTTATAGATGAAAAACCACAATACGAAGATTTTTGTAATTATGATTCACCAAGACATATGGGTATTGATTATGGAGAAGATGACTGTGAAGGTTTTGATGGTGCAACTGAAGCAGAAATAGATGAATGTAGTCAACAAAATGGACGTATTGAATATAATTATAATTCTTCTGGTTGTCCTGCAAGTTATGAATGCAATACTTGTAGTTATTTGTATAATGAAGCATCTAAACAACATAGATTTATTGGATTTATAGTTACAAGTATACTTGGATTAATAGCAGTAATTGTTGGATTATATTCAAAATCTGAAAAAGAAGTTGTTGAATGGATTTATTCAGGCATTATGATTGGTGGAATATTAGCTATTTTAATTGGAACTGTATCTTATTTCAATGATATGGGCAGGTTTGTAAAACCATTTGTTTTATTAGCTGAGATTGTTTTGATTATCTTGGTAGCCTTGAAAACTGCAAAGAAGAAATAGTTAATAGCCATACAATACTTCATCTAAATTATCTTCCCAATTGTTAAACTTAACTCTGTCAGCCATTTCTGCTACTCCAGCCAATGGAATTGTTCTGGCTGTTTGTTCATTGTTTAAAACACCACCAAACCCCCAATATTCTGCTCCAGAATACCAATTATCTGGTTCAGTGTTTGCATCATTGTCAGGGAAATCTGGTAAAGAAGCACTTGAATGAATCTCTGATTGTGTATAAGCTAAATCACAATTTAATCTAACCCAAGGCAAACCTGCTCTTTTCTTAAAACCATCATAAGCTTGTCTAATATGTAGTTTATCTTGTGCTGCTTGTACATGATCATAAGTTGAAAAAGGAATTAAAACTTTCAACCAAGGCATTTTTTGACCTATTGCTTCAAAGTTATTAATTGGTTCTCTATAAGGCCAAAAATCAGCTGTTTCTTCTGGTGTAGCTAAATGATCAGGCCAAGTTTCTAAAGTAAAAGCATTATCAAACAAAGCCTGTGTTAAACCAGGAGAAAAGTAATATTTTCCATCTATTTGCGGGCCCTTATAATCTAAAATATAATTATCTCCATAAGAAGCCTCATAATAAGGTCTTCCTTCAGGATGTGCACTATTTTGTATCCAACCTAAATTAGAATAATCAATATCTATTGAACTATCATCATAATTTAAATAATTATAAAATGGATTTACAATTCTATTATGTCTTTCATCCCAATGTCCAATTTCTAATGCATACATTTCAGCCATTGTTGGGTTTTCTCTTCCAACAAAATATTTTAAATTAGTAAAATCTTCACCATGATAAGCCATTACATTTGTTGCGACAACACCTGCATGTGAAGAAGCAAACATTCCAACATTATCATACAATACTTCAGTTGAAACTAACTCATGTAAATATTTTCCATCAATATCTGGAATTTCTCCTAAAGCAAATTTAATAGCATCTCTCATTGCAGCCATACTATCTGGTCCACCAAAATCATAAACACCTTCACTACTTATTCCAGTCTCAGGATCTGTTTTACCTGGCCATAAATGGCTTACAACTACTGCACCAACATCAACCGGATTATAAATTAAATGAAACTCAGTTTTATCTTTATTATATTTATCAACAAACCAAGTAGAGGCAGAAACTACAATAGGTGCACTATCACCATATCTTGGTTTTGAAGGAACATCAATTCTAATAGCTATTTTACCATTTTCTTGGTTATTAATTTGCGTTACAATATATTCTCCAAGTCCTGCAACTTCTTCATCTCTTGGGAAATCTAATTTACATATCTCTACTTCTTTGTCGTCGACAATACCATCATTATTGTCATCACAACCATCATATTCAATAACTTGATCATCATCAACAAAAAACAAACCAAGAAGTACTCCACCAATTAGAATCAACAAAACAACAAACCCGGCAATTGATGAATGTAGAATATTATGCTTCTTTACAGAAGTCTTTTGACTTCTTACTTTCCTTTCGGAAAGTTTTACTTTGTGCTCTTTTTTAGGGTGCTTTACTTTACTTACTTCTTTAATTTTCTTATGAGATCTCTTTGCCATTATTATACTCTTAATAACTATTCTTTATAAATCTTTTTCAACAACTTCAACTTCTTCAATATTATAAACACCTGTGAATTCATTTTCCATTACAGTATTTGCTTTTTTTATTTCTAATTTAGATTTAAAGATTGGTCCATCAATCATTAGTGTTTCTGCTTCTCCGCCTTCAAAAGCAACATTAATTCCTATTTTCTTATTTATTTCCATTAATTTGTCAACATCTTCATTAGTTATTACTCTTCCTAACCATGATTTGTCTAAACCGTAAGCAGCAACTTTTGTTATAATAAATTTAAAACCAAGTTTAATTACTTCTCTCATTTCTTCTTCTTGATCCATATTCCATAAAGGATTAATACATTCAAGACTTAAATCATCACAAATCTTTTGAATTCTTGAAGCTTGATACTCAGATTTCAATGCACCTGTTACAATTCCTTCAATTGCAAACTTTTCTTTAGCATTCTCTACAGCCTTTTTCAAATCTTCTAGTTCAATCTCTTTTTCTCCTTCTGTTTTATGAGTAATCAAAGGAATATTCACGGCATCTGCTTGATACTTTGCAAGATTAATATTTGGAGTATGAAACATATAACTATCTTGATTAGAAGATACAATACTAATTAAACAAACTATATCATGCTTCTCCATTACCTTATAACAAGCAAATACAGAGTCTTTTCCACCTGAAAATAATACAGCTAGTCTCATAATACTAAAAAATGTCTATTTCTTTATATATCTATTTAATAGGTTTTAAATAGAGATAATAAATTAATCAAGTTATGGCAATGATATTATTGGTAATTTTAGGATTATTATTTTTCTTCTTAGCTAGGACAGTATAACATGATGCCCTCAAAAGAAGATTGGGAAAAACAATATGTAGGAGGGGAATGGGATCGTTTAGATTCATTAAAAGAAGCTAGTCGTTATGCAATTATGGGTCTTTACTGTAATTGGTTTCATAAACAACCAAATGTTTTAGATGTTGGTTGTGGTACTGGAGTTATTGTAAATTATCTTA
>Ga0233437_1004998_pt1 | contig 14934 bp, 18 predicted proteins | sample SI_122_August201_FD_182714 | JGI IMG/M metagenome (GOLD analysis project Ga0233437, IMG submission 182714) | Seawater microbial communities from Saanich Inlet, British Columbia, Canada - SI_122_August2016_200_MG | ecosystem: Environmental > Aquatic > Marine > Inlet | place: Canada: British... | reverse complement strand
GTGCGCGTTGATGTAGCCATGTTCCAGGTATATGTCCGCGCCCATGGAGACCAGGGCCTTCAAGTGCAGGTTTATGGGTCGCGCACCGATGGCGCAGCCGCCGGGAAGGGATATTTTGGCTTTCCCCAGGCGAGCCAGAAGCGGGCCCAGCAGGAGGATGGATGCGCGCATGGTCTTGACCAGCTCATATGGGGCTTCGTGAGCGGTGAGGTTGTCCGAGTTGACTTCCAGCACATCACCGGTTCCTTTGAAAACCGTTCCCAGTTTTCCCATAATGCTCTTGATGGTGCGAATATCCCTGAGACGGGGAATCCCCCGCAGGCGATGCCCCCCCCCGGTCAAAAGGCACGACGCGATGGCAGGGAGCGCCGCGTTCTTGGCGCCGCTTATTTCGACGACCCCCTTCAGCGGGTGGCCACCTTCAATCACAATTTTGTCCATAATCTCAACTACGGTTTCAATCGAATAAACTGTTTCGCCTTAAATGGCCCGCCATCCAGGGGTTCCGCCAGGGAATGTTTTTCCATGACCGATGTGACTTTGATTTCCCCGACCGTTTCCCCCAGCAGATGAATGGTTCTTCCGGTTCCGGAGGAGATCGATTCTCCCACGGAATATACTTCGAAAACCGCTTCGCCTTCCAGGCCCACCTCCTTGCCCGCATTAATCATGATGGTATCGCCGTCCACCGCCACGATTTTGCCGGTCCAGGGCTCATCGCTGACCTTGAAGTCCATGATTGACCCCAGTTTATGAATGAGATCCGGCAAGGCCTCAAGTGTGATCTTCCGGATATAATTTTCCTGGTCCAGCTGCCCGGATTCTTCCAGGCTCATATCGTATTCTTCAAGGGCGATGTCGGTATAGATGAGGGTTTTGCTGGCTGTACCAATAACATTGACCGCCGCGGAAACCGTGTAGATTTTTTTCCAACCGTCAAAAGGCCAGATACCGGTTTTGTGAACCGCGATTTCGACCGGGTTCAGGACCCCGATCATCAGGGCGTTCATGCCCATGTCCGTGGCGATGTCAACGAGCTTGGAACTGGTCACCACCCCGAATTGTGGGGATTCCATGGCCTGGGTTGAAAAAATACCGTCCGGTGGATCATAGAGGAGCAGGTTGGGGGTTTCTCTTAAATGTTCATAGAAGTCATGGCCCAGCTTCTTCGTCATCTCAGGCCCCACGCCGGCCTGGTCCACGAAGGGAAAAATCATGACGCGTTTTTTGAGATCCGCCTCGTTGGTCATGATTTTTCTGGCCCAGGAGTCGGGCAGAACTTTTTTGGTCAGATTCTTGGTGGTGCTGCATCCTGATGCTGCGAGCAGCAGGGAGAGCAGACACAGACATGTGATCGATGTGAAACGCTTTGTTGGCACTTCTTTCCTCCTAATAGTGGATGTCGAAGGCGTTAAACTCCCCCCGCCATGCTTCTTCTGTTTCGTGGATTCGGGTGACGCTGGCGGCGGAAGGACCTTTCCTGCACCAGTCAACCAGTTTCAAAACCGCATCCTCGGGGCCTTCCAGCAGGGCTTCAACGGTACCCTCAGCCCGATTTTTCACCCACCCAGAGACCCCCAGGGAAACCGCCTGCCGACGGGTGGATTCCCTGAACCAGACCCCTTGAACCCGGCCCTCAATGATCAGGTGTTCACGTATGTTGTTCAACACTTCATGCTCCCAATAGTTCCAGAAATTGCTTCTCATCCAGAATGGAAATGCCTAAGCTTTGCGCCTTTTGAAGTTTGCTTCCGGGCGCTTCTCCCACCACCAGATAATCCGTGTTACGGCTGACAAAAGATCCCACTTTGCCGCCTTTTTGCGTGATTGTTTCTTTGGCTGCGGAACGTTTGATGGCCGAAAGGGACCCTGTCAAAACAAATGTTTTTCCCGCCGCCGGGGAATCTGTTGGTTGGGAACGGGTTATGCTGGGTTTTACGCCGGCTGCCAGCAGACGTTCAATGAGGTCCCGGTTCTGAGAGTCCGCAAAATAGGAAAACACGCTTTCGGCGATTTGTGGCCCGATGCCGTCTATGGCGGAAAGGGCTTCCTGACCGGCGTTTGCCAATGCCTTGATGTCTCCGAAGCGGTCCGCCAGAAGGGCGGCTGTAAATTCCCCCACATGCCTGATGCCTAGGGCATAAATAAACCTTGCAAGCGCGGGTGTTTTGCTGCCTTCAATGGCGCCGAGCAGGTTGGTCGCTGATTTTTCCTTAATGTTATCGAGGCTCAACAACGATGTTCGGGTCAGCGCATAAAGGTCTGATTCGTCTTTGGTCAGCCCCTTGTCCATGAGCTTGAAGACCAGTTTGTCCCCCAGGCCGTCGATGTTCATTCCCCCTTTTGACACAAAGTGTCTAATTGATCCCCTGATTTGAGCAGGACAATTCACATTGGGGCATCTGGTTACCACCTCGCCCGGTTTTTTCTCAATTCCGGAACCGCATGCGGGACATGCATTCGGCATGACAAATTTCGTTTCGTTTCCGGTCCGCTTTGAGAAAACGGTTTTCACCACCTCGGGAATCACATCCCCAGCCCGCTGAACAATTACCCTGTCCCCTTCGCGGATATCTTTCCGGTCAATCTCTTCCTGGTTGTGAAGGGTCGCCCGGCTGATGAGGACGCCTCCCAGTTCAACCGGTTCCAGGTGGGCTACAGGTGTCAGAGCGCCGGTTCGTCCCACCTGGACATGGATCCCGAGGACGGTTGTGGTCTCCTGGCTGGGGGCGAATTTATAGGCCATGGCCCACCGGGGACTTCTAGACTTCATGCCCAACTGGGATTGCAGTTCCAGGCGGTTCACCTTGATGACGGCACCGTCGATCTCATAGGGGAACGCACTCCTGGTTTCTTCAATGTGGCGGCAGTTCGCCACCACGTCATCCAGAGAGTCACACACCCGTATGTGGGGCCGGTTAACCCTGAGCCCCCAATGCTGAAGTGCCATCATAAGGTCCCGGTGGGTTTCGAAAGGAAGCTTTTGTGCATTTCCGACCCCGTAGCAGAACATGTCCAGGGGTCTTTTGGCCGTTATCCGTGAATCCAGTTGCCTGAGGGAACCGGCGGCGGCATTGCGCGGATTGGCGAAAAGTGTTTGGTTTTGGGCGGCGCGTTTCCGGTTGAATGTTTCAAAGGCCGCCATATCCATGTAGACCTCGCCCCTCACTTCCAGAAGATCGGGGGGTAATGATTTCTTCCGGGCTGTCAGCTTCAGCGGCACGTTCAAAATGGTCTTGATGTTTCGGGTCACATTTTCCCCGGTGCGACCATCCCCCCGGGTGGATGCCACGATTAGAACTCCTTTTTCGTAGACCAATTCCACGGCGAGCCCGTCAATCTTAGGCTCAACCGTATATCCGACCGGCGCATCATTTTTCAGAAACTTCCTGACACGCTTGTCAAAATCAAAGATTTGTTGAGGGTCAAAACAGTTTTCAAGGCTGAGCATAGGGGAACGATGCGCTACCGGCAGAAAACCGCCCTTGGGTCTGCCGCCCACTTTCCGGGTGGGAGAATCGGGGGTCTCCAGTTCGGGGTGCTGCTTTTCCAGATCGAGCAAGCGCTGAAAAAGCCTGTCATAGTCGGCATCCGAAATTTCCGGATCATCCAGGACGTAATACCGCTGGTTATGATATTCGATCTTTTCTTTCAGTGCATCAATTTCTCTTCGGATGTTTTCCATTCTTAATGGTCCATTTTCGCTTGAACGGCCTTCACCAGGCCGAAACAGCCGGTGAGCATCATATCTCCGAACGGGGCCGCCATATGTCCCCCTAAAGATGCAAACCTTTCCCGATTGGGCCCCGTAATCCCTACGGGGTTGAAGGTGCTCTCCTTGCCGGCGCCGGGTATTACGTGGCAGCCGTGGCCCATCTCATTGAGTATTTCCTGGTTTGGCAAGTCTTCATGCCGGAGGCGTTCCAGGTGAAACGCCAGTTTTTCGGGTGTCATCAGGGACGTATGATGTTCATAAATGCCCCATACCTTTTCGTTTTTCACCAGGGCCGCCAGAATGTGCTCGTTCCCGATATTGAGGAGGGTGACCCCTTCCCGGGATTTTTCCGCGACCCAGGCGTCTTCAAGGGCGCCGACAATGGCGGAAGCGCCGGTATCCATCAGAAGAGTGCCGGGATTTGTATCACTTACGGCTTTCATTCGCGTCAGGTAATCAGGGGGTTTTTCATATATGAGAGATGCCAGGCTTTCCCCCGATTCAAGGAGTTTTTTCCATTGTTCGAACCTGAACACCCGATTGCTCATGTCCGGTGAAAACCCATGGTCCTGAACGGCCACGGCAACAATTCCGGGCATGGGTTCATGGAACAGTTGCAGTGCCCGATCGACGGCAGACAGATTCAAGTCGCCCATTTCCAGTTGGGTCAGCGGTTCATTGGACGGTTTTCGGGCTACAATTTCAACCCCCATGGCAACGACCTTGTCAATTCTGTCGTGGAATGTCAGGGCGGGTTGTTCCAGGGCAAAAACCTTTAACCCGGCCGAGATGTGCTCCCGAACCGCTTTCGTGGAAGGGCCCCCGCCCATGGTATGGCCCGTCAGAAAGAGATGATGCCCCCTTTTCGTGGCCTCCCTCACCTGGCGCGCAATGATGGTGGTGGGCGAGGGGAGGATCAACTTGGGGCAGTTTTCAATCCTCTGCTCCGAGCGCCATGCCAGGATGTCCTGGGTACCGCTGCCCACATCTATGGCGAGAATGCCGTTTTCGAGGTTCATTTCATTTCTCCGGACAACTTTTCGGACCGGGCCAAATGTTCATGGACTTCCAGCAGCAGTTCGGCGGCTGCACGGCTTCCTTTTTTAAGCCGGCTGTTGGAAAATCCAGGTCGCCATTTCAATTCGAAAAGCTCATCGGAAACCACCAGTAGCGCTGCCAGCTGGACAGAGCGAAATGAAGATACCGCCAGCAGCGCTGAGATTTCCATTTCCACGGCCAGGATGTTTTGCTGCTGGTAGGCTGTTACCTTTTCCGGTGTTTCCCTATATATGGCATCCGTAGTCCAAATCGGTCCTTTTGTAAAGGGGGTCTTTTTTTCTTTGAGGGCGGTTTCCAGAGTCCGGTTAAGCGCTGAATCCGATGTGGGGTTTTTTGAAGCGGTTGGATAATGTTGTGACGTGCCTTCCTCCGATACGGCATGGGTCGGGATCACCAGATCGCCGATTTTAAGAAACGGCTGCAGCGAACCGCACCAGCCCAGCACCAGAATCCTCCGAGCCCCCATGGCAATCAGTTTTTCCATTCCCATAACCGCATGGGGCGCGCCGATGAAAGGGCCCGCCAGTGTGACGGACGCTTCTTTTTTTTCTTGTATCCGGTACATATCATAAAGGCGCATTTCGCTGAAAACCGCTTTGGTTGCACCCGTTTTTTGCGCCAGAAACCGGAGTTCCGAAGGGATCATCACCATGAGGACATCCGGCGCCAATTGCGGATCTCCCTTACCCTTCCTCGGACTGATAATCCCGTCGCTGTGTTTTTTTTCAGTCATGTAATTGAATCATTCCAATGAGAACCCCATGGAAATCATATGACATCTCCGACGAATCCATGTATGATGGTTGCGTCGATAGTATCAAGGGCATTTTTTCAAACGCAATATTAGAGGGTATGGATTTCATTGGCAACCTCAAAATGGTTTGATGTTCTTTTCGGTGTTATTTCGTTTTTTGTTGACATCCGTAGTCTTATAAAGTAATCCTGATTGTTTACAAAATGCGAGGGTCCGTAGCGACATGTTTGACAGCTTATCTGAAAAACTTAACCGTGTTTTCAAAAAACTGAAAGGGCGGGGAAGGCTCACTGAAGCCAATATTCAGGATGCGTTGAAAGAAGTGCGTTTAGCGCTTCTGGAGGCGGATGTCAACTATAAAGTCGTAAAGAAATTGATAGAAGATATTCGTGGGCGCGCTGTGGGACAGGATGTGCGTGAAAGCCTGACCCCCGGTCAGCAGATCATTAAAATTGTAAATGAAGAATTGGCCCGCCTCATGGGTGAGTCCCGAACGGGTCTTGAACTCGTCGGCGAAACACCCCATTCATTGATGCTGGTGGGTCTCCAGGGCTCCGGTAAAACCACTACTGCCGCAAAACTGGCAGCACATCTGCGAAAGCAGGGTAGACACCCTTTGATGGTTCCCGCGGATGTTTACAGGCCTGCCGCAGTGGACCAGCTCAAGAAACTGGGGCTACAGATTGATGTTCCGGTTTATCCCACGGAAAAAGGACAGACACCGGATGAGATATGCCGCGATGCAATGGCCACGGCGGGAGCACAAGGGGCGGATGTCCTGATTCTTGATACCGCGGGACGACTTCATGTGGATGAAGCCCTGATGAATGAGTTGGTGGTCATCAAGGAAAAAATCAATCCCACTGAAATCCTTCTGGTAGCGGATGCCATGACCGGTCAGGATGCGGTCAATGTGGCGGAGCATTTCAACGATACTCTGGATATCACCGGTGTGATTTTATCCAAGATGGAGGGTGACGCCAGGGGCGGCGCAGCGTTATCCATCAAGGCGGTAACCGGAAAACCGATCAAGTTTGTGGGGGTTGGTGAAAAAATCAGTGCTCTTGAGCCCTTTCATCCCGACCGGATGGCCTCTCAGATTCTGGGGATGGGCGATGTTCTTTCTCTCATTGAGAGAGCGGAAGCCCAATTTGACGAAAAAGAAGCCAGAAAACTGGAGAAAAAGCTCAAAAAGAATGAGTTTGACCTGGAAGATTTTCGGTCTCAATTGAAACAGATGAAAAAGCTGGGGTCCCTTGAGGATATTCTGGGGATGCTCCCGGGTATGGGAAAAATGAAACAACTGAAAAACCTCAAACCTGATGAAAAAGAACTGGTCAAAGTTGAGGCGATCATCAATTCCATGACCCGCGATGAGCGACGCAGGTTCAAGATCATTAATGGCAGCAGAAGACGCCGCATTGCAACAGGCAGTGGTACCAAGGTCCAGGACGTCAACCGTTTGCTGAAAAATTTTGTTCAAACAAAAAAAATGATGGAACAATTTACCAAAAAAGGTGGGCTGAACATGCCGGCCCTCTTTGGATAGGAGATGCATTTTATGATGCTCAAAACCAATACATTTAAGGGGGTGGTAGTAGAAAATGGCCGTTAGAATTCGATTGACAAGGATGGGAGCGAAGAAAAAACCGTTTTATCGTCTGGTGGCAGCTGATTCAGAGGCGCCCAGAGATGGCAGATTCCTGGAAATCCTGGGATATTATGATCCCATGAAAGAACCTGCCGTTGTGAAAATCCATGAGGACAAACTCCAGTACTGGGTCGAAAAGGGAGCGAAACTTTCAGAGGCCGTCAGGGCTCTGGTGAAACGGGAAAACGCGATTAAATCCCATTCCGCAGCAACCTAAATGCCGCATTTCTGTGAATCCCAATGGAGGTGAACCGAGATGAAAGAGCTAGTTTCGTACATTGCGAAAGCGCTGGTTGATAAGCCGGAAGATGTGGTCGTCACAGAAATTGAAGGGGAACAGACGTCGGTTCTTGAACTGAAAGTCGCCAAAGAAGATTTGGGCAAGGTCATTGGAAAGCAGGGCCGCACCGCACGGGCTATGAGGACAATTCTCAGTGCAGCCTCCACGAAAATTAACAAACGATCCGTATTGGAGATTATCGAATAGTTTTGAACGCAGGCTTGCCTGATAATATGGTTTTTTTTGGGAGGGTCCTTCGACCCCATGGGTTAGAGGGGCTTCTCCGGGTACAATCTTTTTCTCAGTCGGCAGCCTCGTTACTGAATGCAGGAAAGGTTTTTTTTAAACTTACGACCGGAGAAAATCATCATTTAAGCGTTATCTCCGCAAGGCCCCACAAGAATGTTTTTCTGGCAGAACTGGCCGGTTTGACAGACATAACCCAGGCGGAGTCCTTCAGGGGAGCGGAGATCTATATCAGCAAAGATGCCCTTGTCCGGGAAGAAGGGGAATATTTCTGGTTTGAGCTGTTGGGCCTCGACGTTTTCTCAAGTGATAATGAGTTTCTGGGCGTCGTTTCACAAATTATCCCTGCGGGGAATAATGAAATCTACGTTGTAAAAAACGGTGACCGGGAGATTCTTCTGCCGGCGGCTCACGACGTGGTCAACCATATTGATTTAGAAAACGGGAAAATGATTATTTCGGCCTTGGAAGGGTTGTTGGATTTGAATGAAGTTTGACGTTCTTACCTTGTTTCCGGACATGTTTACGTCCTATTTGAAGGAAGGCATTCTGGGGCGCGCCATCGAGAGGGGCCTCGTGGATGTGGCGTTACTGAATATCCGTGATTTTGCCAGAGGGCCCCACCGGATTGTTGATGACCGCCCCTACGGTGGCGGTGAGGGTATGGTCCTGAAACCGGGGCCGATTTTTCGTGCCCTTCAGTCCGTCGAGCGAATGGAAGGTCACGGACCCGTGGTGCTTTTTTCACCACAGGGAGAGCCTTTCACCCAGGACATGGCCTGGGAGATGGTTGAGTGCCGGCAGATTATATTCGTGTGCGGTCGATATGAAGGCGTAGATGAGCGGGTACGATCAACCTGTGTCGATATGGAGGTGTCTATCGGGGATTACGTCTTGAATGGCGGCGAACTGGCTGCCATGGTTGTTATTGAAGCCGTCAGTCGGCTGATTCCGGACGTTCTGGGTGGTGAAAGATCGAACCTGGAGGACTCTTTTGAAAACGGTCTCCTGGAATACCCCCATTACACACGGCCAAGGGTGTTCAAAGACCTGGAGGTTCCCCCGGTACTTTTGTCCGGTGACCATGAGAAAATTCGATTGTGGCGGAAAAAACAATCGCTCAAAAGAACCCGGGCACGAAGGGCGGACCTGTTTCAGAAGGCTGAATTGTCTCCTGAAGACAAAGCGATCCTGGAAGAACTGACGTAATGCGTCTCTATGTCGGGCTTGTCCATTTTCCCGTTTACAACAAGCATCAAGAGACCATTGCTTCGGCCATAACGCCTTTGGATATTCACGATTTTGCTCGACTCAGCAAGACCTATGGCATCAAGGGCTTTTTTGTTGTTACGCCCCTTGAAGACCAGCAGGCACTGGCAAATCGAATTTTGCGGCATTGGATTTCCGGGTACGGTGCCCGGTACAACCGTCACAGAAAGGAAGCCCTGAGCCTGGTCAGTGTAACATCGTCACTGAACATGGCGCTTGAAAAGGTGAAGGAGAAAGAAGGGGACACGGTCACGATAGTTGCAACAGATGCGGCTATGCAGGAAAACCGTGCCGTGTCTTATGAAACGTTAAGGGGTCTTGTTTTATCGGATGAACTGGTTTTCCTGCTGTTTGGAACGGCATGGGGGCTTCATGAAGACGTGCTGCAGCAAGCCGACCATGTACTGGACCCCATCTCAGGAAGATCGGGGTATAATCATCTTTCAGTAAGGACGGCGGCAGCCATTATTTTGGATCGGCTGGTAGGCCGGTGAGTTCAGGTGTGTGACATAAGGAGAAAGAAATGAATGTTGTAGAAATGCTCGAGATGGAGCAGATGCGCGGTGACATCCCCGACTTCAAGCCTGGCGATACTGTCAAGGTTCATGCCAGGATTAAAGAGGGCGAAAAGGAGAGGATCCAGGTATTTCAAGGGGTTGTCATCAGGAAACGAAAGGGGAATACGGGTGCCACATTTACGGTTCGGAAAGTTTCTTACGGCATCGGTGTGGAACGTATTTTTCCCCTTCACTCCCCCAACATTGATAAGGTTGAGGTGGTGTCGAAGGGAAAAGTCAGAAGATCAAGGCTTTATTACCTCAGGAATCTGCGAGGTAGGGCTGCAAGAATCAAAGAAAAGCGATTCTGAAATCGTTTTTGATGGCGCAGGGAACCCGTAAAATGATGTTTGTTCAAGAGGCTCCGGAAAGTGCGTCGACCTGAAAACCTGGAGCTGTTTCCGGACGATTCACGCCAAACCCCCGTGGATCCCTTTTACCACGAAACCCGGGCGCGAGATTCGGGTTACAGGCTGATTGCCGGGGTTGATGAAGCGGGGCGGGGTCCTTTGGCCGGTCCTGTGGTTGCAGCAGCGGTCATTATTCCCGAAGGCATTCGATTTTCGGGGGTTAAGGATTCAAAAAAAATGACGGCTCGCTCCAGATTCGAGAGATTCCATACGATCAGGGGCGGTGCTCTGACCTTCGGTATTGGCGTGGTGTCCGTCTCGTATATTGAAAAATTCAATATTTTAAACGCCTCTCTGGAAGCCATGTTGCGTGCTATCCAGGTCCTTGATCCGCAGCCGGACATCATCCTTGTGGATGGTATCCACGCTGTTCCCACCCCCATCAAACAGAAATGTTTAAAAAAAGGCGATCAAATCTCCCGAAGCATTTCGGCAGCCTCCGTGCTGGCCAAAGTTTATCGGGACTGGATCATGGCTTCCTATCACAATATGTATCCTGGCTACGGTTTTGACAAAAACAAGGGGTACGGAACCCGACAGCACCTGGAGGCCTTAAAAGCGCACGGCCCAAGTCCGGTTCACCGCCTGACGTTTAAACCGGTTCACCGCCTGATCATTAAAGAGGTGCCGTAGGTTGACCAGAGAAAGGCTTGAACTGGGTGAACGGGGTGAGGCGCTGGCCTATGAAAAAATTAAAAGCCTGGGGTACAGAAACATTATCAGGAATTATCGATGCCGGCTGGGTGAAGTGGACCTGGTGGCGAAAGACGGGGATGTTCTGGTGTTTATCGAGATCAAAACCAGAAAAGGACGGTCCCTGGGGTTTGCAAAGGAAGCTGTAAACGCCAGAAAACGGAAACAGATCTCCAAAGTGGCGTTAAGCTACATGAAAGCCAACCATTGCTGTGACGTCAGCGCACGTTTTGATGTGGTTGCGGTTTCTGTTGGCAGCGGACCCCCTCAGATTGAGGTGATCAAGAACGCTTTTGACCTGGCTTATGGATAGAAAGCCGTCAACACAGGAGCAGGAACACGGCATTTTGTACGTGGTCGCAACGCCCATCGGGAACCTGGAGGACATTACCCTGAGGGCCTTACGCATCTTGAAAGAGGTTGACCTGATTGTGGCCGAGAACAGGACCCACACCAGAAGGCTTTGCGATCACTACGGTATAAAAACAAAAATTGCCACTTACAACCAGCATTCCCGGAAAAGCAGGACAGAGCAGCTTGTTGCGCAACTGAAAACCGGGATGAAATTGGCCCTTGTTTCCGATGCGGGAACCCCGGGCATTTCGGATCCCGGTGTCATGCTCATTTCAGGTGCCATTGAAAAAGAGATTCAAATTACGCCGATTCCGGGACCTTCTGCCGCTGTGGCGAGCCTTTCGGTCTGTGGTTTTCCAACGGGGGGATTTTGTTTTCTGGGATTTTTGTCAAACCGCCCCGGTAGAAGAAAAAAAGAATTGGAGGGTCTGATTTCTGAAACACGAGCCATGGTTTTTTATGAGTCACCCCACCGGATCAGGGCGACACTTTCGGATATGGCTCGCGCCTTCGGTCCCAGACAAATGGTCTTGCTTCGCGAGATGACCAAAATATTTGAAGAAATTCGACGTGGCACCCCGGCTGAGCTGCTGGAGGGGTTAACCCCTGAAAAAACCAGGGGGGAATTTACACTGGTGGTTTCAGGAAAAGTTTCTGGAAAAGAGACAAAAGAATTGAATCATCGTATCTTGGATGCCATTGAGGGCCTTCTAAAAGAGAATGCCATGAGTGTCCGGGATATTGCAGGCGTTATTGCAGATAAAGAAAAACTGGCGTATCGGAAGGTTTATAAAGAATGCCTTGCCCGAAAAAGAGTGTTAAAGGGTTCATGAACAATGGAAATGGTCAGACGTCTGAAAATTCGCAACAGCCTGGGTCTCCATGCGCGTGCTGCCGCGAAAATCGTTGAATTGGCCGACCGTTATGAATCCGAATTGTTTCTCAAGAAGGACGGGCGACAGGTGGATGGGTCCAATATCCTCTCCATTCTCACGCTGGCATGCCCAAAAGGCACGGATATGGAAGTTCGAATTATCGGGGAAGACTCGGAGCGGTTCATGACGGAACTGGATGCGCTTTTTCAGGGAAAATTCGGGGAGAACAAATGAACGAAGACGCTGTTGCCGGTGAAAAAGCTTTAAAGGGCATAGCCGTTTATCCGGGTATTGTCATCGGCAAAGCCCATCTTGTGGACAGAAGCAAAGTCAAGATCCTGTATCAGTATCTGGTAAATACAGAACATCTGAATGGGGAGGTGGAGCGGTTTGAAGAGGCCCTTCGAGTGGTCGAAAAAGAGATGGCGTCCCTCAAAACCGGAATGGCGGAGAAAGTCAACGATCTCTCCTTTATTCTGGACAGCCATTTGATGATCCTCAAGGACAGCATGTTTCGGGATTCGACCATTCGTACGATCCAGGATGAAAAAATTAATGCCGAGTGGGCACTGAAAAAATCCCTGGAAAAAATCCGTAAAGTTTTCGACCAGATTGATGACGAATATATCAGCAACCGTATCAGCGATGTGGAAAATGTCACCGAAAGGATTCTGAGGACGCTCAGCGGAAAAGCCCAGCAGAGCCTTTCGGAAATCGACAGAAGGGTCATTATTGTGGCCCATGATCTCTCCCCTGCGGATACCACCGAACTGAATATCGGAAGAGTCATGGGGTTTATTACTGATGTGGGGGGGCGGACTTCCCATACGGCCATCGTGGCACAGGCCCTGGAAATTCCGGCTGTTGTGGGCTTGGAAAGCGCAACCGAAGCTGTGGCGGACGGCGATCTCCTGATTGTGGATGGCAGCACGGGGGTGGTCGTTGTCAACCCTGATGACAGTGCCATTATTTACTACCAGGAGAAGAAGCTTCAACTGGAAGACTACCGGTCGAGCATCGCCAGGCAGAGTCACCTTCCGGCTGTGACCCCTGACGGTCAACGGATCACTGTTACGGCCAACATAGAATTCTTGGAAGAAGTGGCAGCTGTAAGGAATTATGGCGGAGAGGGCATCGGTCTTTATCGAACGGAATTTCTGTATTTAAGGAGCAAGGGCTTTCCGGAAGAGGAAGAACTGTTTGAGGACTACCGTGAAATAGCCGAACTCATGGCCCCTGAACCGGTCAACATTCGCACTCTGGATATCGGCGGCGACAAATTCTCCTCAGCGCTCGAAATTTCAAAGGAGATGAACCCTGCGCTGGGGCTCCGGGCCATACGATTCTGCTTGAAACAGCCCGAAATATTCAAAACGCAGTTGCGTGCCATTCTCAGGGCAAGTGTACATGGTCATATTCGATTGATTTTCCCCATGATATCCGGTTTGCAGGAACTACTGGACGCAAAGGACATCCTGGAACAGGTCAAAATGGATTTGGATCGCGACCATATCCCCTATAATGAAAAAATGGAAGTTGGCATTATGGTTGAAATCCCTTCGGCCGTTGTTATGGCAGAGGTTCTGGCCAGGCATGTGGATTTTTTCAGTATCGGGACCAACGATCTTATTCAATATTTATTGGCCATTGACAGGGTTAACGAGCATGTGGCACACATGTATCAACCGTTTGATCCCGCTCTTATCCGAATGATTGGTCAGGTGGTGGCAGCCGCCGGAAATGAGGGCATCCGTGTTAACCTGTGCGGTGAGATGGCGGGTGATCCTCTTTGCGTGCCGATATTATTGGGACTGGGTCTTGACGCGCTCAGCATGAATGCCAGGTCCATACCGCTGATCAAAAAAATCGTGCGGGCCACGCCCATGTCTCAGGCCCGTGATGACCTAAATGAGATCATGGGCCTGCACACGGCCCACGAGGTGCAACAGTACCTTTTTGAGCGCACGGGCGGCATGTTTCCCGAGTTGAGGGAAAAAGGATACCTGTAAAGAGAGCTTGACTATGAAAATCGTTTGTCAGAATAAAAAAGCGCGTCACGAGTATTTCCTGGATGAGTTTTTCGAGGCGGGGCTGGTGCTTCTGGGCGCCGAGGTCAAAAGCCTGAGAGAGGGAAGGGCCAACCTGTTGGATAGCTATGCCAGGGTGAAGCGGGAAGAGGTTTTTCTTCATAACATGCATATTACCCCTTACCCCTTTGCCCATCATATGGAAATGGACCCCATGCGAACTCGGAAACTTCTCTTGAACAAACGGGAAATCAAACGGCTGATCGGAAAAACTGAGCAGAGGGGATATTCCCTGATTCCCACCAAAGTCTATTTTACGCGGGGCAAAGCCAAGGTGGAAATCGCCTTGGCAAAAGGCAAGAAAAAATACGACAAGAGAAGAGAACTGAAAGAAAAGGAACTGAAGCGGGATATTGACCAGGCCCGAAAGCAAGGGGGCTATTGACTTTTTTGTGGCCATGGTTACTTTTGAATCGTTGCAGATAGCGCTTTTATCTTATGACTGAAAATCCAAATCAAGGGGGCGAAACGGTTTCGACGGGGATAGTTGAAGCTTAGATTGCATACCGAGGTTCCGACTGCTCGTTAAACGGTTGGGCGAATCACAAACGCAGACGATTACGCGTATGCTCTAGCCGCATAAATGGCTAGCGTCTTCCCAATCTTTGCCTGCGAGATTGGAGTAAGGCGTCGACTAGCGGGCTAGCCGATCCCTTGAACCTGTGAAACGGTGAGGCGAAAATTAACACAGGTTAGTCTTTGGGCGGGCGTGCTCAGTTGCGACCCCGAAGGCGAAATTTTGATACTGGGCTACGTATGTAGAGGTCTAAGTGGAATATTTTCGGACGCGGGTTCGACTCCCGCCGCCTCCACCAACATTATTTCAAACAATATCAATAGGTTAAATCAACAAGGCGACCCCGAAATAGGCGATTGTGCCCAAAATTGTGCCTATTTTGTGTCTAAATCGGTTGCCTTTTTTCATTAGCGGCCTCCATATACTGTCTCTCAAAGGCGGAACCGTCTTGCCTTGTGAGGTTGGGG
>Ga0233437_1004997_pt1 | contig 14943 bp, 11 predicted proteins | sample SI_122_August201_FD_182714 | JGI IMG/M metagenome (GOLD analysis project Ga0233437, IMG submission 182714) | Seawater microbial communities from Saanich Inlet, British Columbia, Canada - SI_122_August2016_200_MG | ecosystem: Environmental > Aquatic > Marine > Inlet | place: Canada: British... | reverse complement strand
ATTATCATAATAATCTCTTCTTTAACACCCCTAATCTTACCTTCTATTGTGGCCAACCAAGGCTCTATAATCATCGCCATACTTTTGTTCAATCGCTCAATTTCCGAAATATACTTATCAACCTTAATTATTTTACCTAACATAGATATTTTCTCAACAAACTGAAGTGCAGTAGTCATTTTACTTGCCCTATATACTATCAATTCACCGTCATCAATGAAATTGAAATCCTTTTTCAAAGTTTCATCTGTATTCCGATTAGTTCTAAGCTTAAATTGTTCTTTTTTCATTATATCTTCTAATCCAGGGATTAGGGATTCAAGCTCTGATACTACGGCGTTTGTCAAGGTAGTTGTCGCATAAAAACTAAGAAACTTTCTTTAAAATGCGTCGATGATCTGATTCATCTGGGTTTAACCAGACTTTTTCTGGAAGAGACCAGTCACGTGTTTCTCGACTTCCCCATCGTTCCGGATGGATGCTCTTTACCGCGTCCATAAGCAGTTTGCGATGGGATACACAGCTCTCAGCTGCTCCATTATGCCGTTGAGCTGGTGTGACGAACTTAAGAGCACTGTGCTTGTGCTCAAAATTGTACCAAGTTACAAAATCATGGGCCCATTCTCGTGCTGCTAACAAACTCTGAAAGGGGGTTGAGGGATAACTCGGACGATATTTTAAGGTTCGAAACAAAGACTCCGAATAGGGATTATCATTACTGACTCTGGGCCTGCTGAAAGACGGTACAATTCCCAGTCGTTGTAAAGTAGCCAACATGGTCGCCCCTTTCATCGGGCTTCCGTTATCCGAATGCAGCACAAGCAGATTGTCCTGTTGGCTGATGCCATGTTTTAAGCTGGCTTTATAGATCATCTCCGCCGCATGTTCGGCTGATTCACATTCATGGATCTCCCAGGCAACGATCATCCGGCTGTAGATATCTTCGACCAAATACAGGTAATAAAACAGCCCTTTTATATTGGATCGCAGATAGGTAATATCCCATGACCAGACCTGGTTCGGTCCTGTTGCTGCATATGAGGTCGGTTTATGACGGTTTGCCACAGCTGCTTTACCTCGATGGTGTTGTTGTCCTTCAGCTCTCAGAACTCGGTAAAAGGACGACTCTGAGGCAATGTAGCGACCTTCATCCAAAAGCGTTGGAACAATCTGACTGGGCGGTAGACTCCGAAAACGGGGTTCGTTGCAAACAGTCACAATCGACTGTTTCTCAGCAGTCGTCAGCTTGTTTTTAGGCTCCGGTTTATTGGCATTCTTACGAGCATCGGTCTTAATGACAGCGCCGTTTTGCCATCGTTGTATGGTTCGTTCTGAAAGCCCCAATAGTTTACAAGCTGCTGACCGACGAGATCCGGCAGCAACAGTCTCTTGAATCAAAGAGAGGGCTTTAATGCGATCAGGAAGGGCGATTAATCGTCCTCGTGCTCCCCCCAGATCGCGCGGGCTTTTTTTGACAGCACCAGCAAGGCGGCTGTTTCAGCCAGTGCCTTGTCCTTGCGGTTGAGTTCTCGCTGAAGGGTCTTGATCTGTTTTTTGTCCGACTTACGTTCATCCGCCAGTGCTTTTCGGCGATCTGCCGCCTCAGCATTAGCGTGCAAACAGGAGGATTTCCATTGTTCCACCTGTTCGGGGTACAACCCCTTTTTTCGACAATATTCGGCTAGCTCAGTTTCATTTAGTGCCGCTGTCTCCAGAACAACTGCAAATTTATCTTCTGAACGCCATTGTTCTGGATTCTGTCCATCTCCGGGCACAGGCACTCCTTGTGACTTTGCTTTCTTACGCCAAGCGTAAAGGGTAGTCTCAGTTATTCCGGTTTCTTGGGCTAACTGAGCAATGGGAATATTTTGGGGCGGCATCATTTTCTGAAGTACTGATGCCTTCAACTCATTTGAATAGCGGGTCATGTTTCCTCTTTGACCGCCCCCGATTATCATTATTAACAAAAAATGAACTCATGACAACTACCCTGACACAGGGGGAACCTCAGTGCTTATAAAATTGCGGGTTTATAAAACTAAGTCGATTCAATCATTGTGCTAACATCTAAAGGTTCAATTGCGATTGTCATGCCAGTTATTAATAGAACTAACATAACAGTATCTTGATTCTATGACATAACAAAATGTAGGTTCAATATTGTCGAACTTACCCGATTTTGGACGAAAATTGAAAGAAAGTACATATGACGAGTTTGAAACTGACAGAAAAATGGAAAACGGGACGACAGGATAGTCAAAATGGTGCCAAACTCAGGACATACTCTTCGGAATAAAATTACTCAGAAACACTGACCCTATTCTTTGTATGGAAATGAAAGCACTTCTAATTGTTGCACACGGGAGCCGGCGGAAAGATGCAAACCGGTTTTTAGAAATACTGGCGGAAGAATTGGCGGCTGATGCAAAAGGAAAGTTTGCGCTGGTTCAATGTGCCTTTCTACAATTCAACGGCCCCTTCGCCGCTGAAAGTATTGCGGATCTTATCTCCAAGGGTGCGCGTCATATCGTGGTTTTCCCTTTTTTCCTGGCTGCAGGCAGCCACGTTGTCGCCGACATTCCCAATCTCATCCTGGAGGCTGAAGATAAATATCCGGATGTGCAGTTTGAAACAGCAACATTTCTGGGTAGTGCCAAGGGCCTGAAAGACCTGATTCTGCATGCTGTATAAACGCAGACAATAAACTTCAAAGACAACCTTCGAAATCTCTAAGCGGCCGTCAAGGGCCCGGTTTTTAACCAAAATAATAAACCACCCCGCTGCAAGCGGCGGGGTATCAGAAGAGCATTCCTTACTGGATTCCGGCTTTCGCCGGGATGACCCGACGCCGCAAGCGGCGGGGTATTAAACCCAAGCTACACAATAAAATAGCCGTGGAACAAAAAACATCAAATTTTCCGATTTTGTCAGCCGTTTTGCTGACTCAGTTTATCATGCCTTTCATGTTTTCGGGCATCACCGTTACGCTGCCATCCATGGGACGTGAGTTTCAGGCAAGTGCCATCGCTCTGGGACTGGTGGAAATTGTCTATCTGGGGGCCTCTGGCGCATTAATGCTACCTTTCGGCAGGATTGCCGATCTAACCGATAAACAGTTCATTTTTAAGGTCGGACTATTATTGAGCACGCTGACGACACTCAGTTTGGGGTTTGCCACCTCAATCGAGATGTTTATTGTCATCCGTCTTCTTCAAGGAGTCACCATTGCGATGACAACGGCCACCAATCTGGCTATACTCGCGGATATCTATCCCAGGGAAAAGCTGGGCCGGATTCTAGGCATTGCTGTCGGGACTGTGTATGTGGGACTTTCAGCAGGTCCTTTTATTGCGGGGTTCATAACGGAATGGCTTGGATGGCGATGGATTTATTACCTGATAGCAGCTGCCATGCTGGTCGCTTATTTCCAATCTGTCAGCGCCTTAAAAGGGAAATGGAAGCAGCCGACTAGCCCTCTTGATTGGGGAGGTGGTTTTCTGGCAATTGCCATTCTGGCGTTGTGGATAATAGGCAGCTCAACACTCAATAAAGGGACTATGGGCTTGATATTCCTGGTCTCTGGCGCTTTATTGGTGCCAATTTTTATTATGGTAGAGAACCGGGCAGAAGCCCCTTTACTAGAATTCAATCTTTTTCCCGCACATCCGGTCTTCACCCGGGCACTGATCATTCAACTTTTCACTTATTCCGGGGCCTTTGGAGTCACATTTCTCTTCAGTCTCTATCTTCAAACCGTGAAGGGCTTCAGCCCACAACACACAGGTATGGTTCTAATGATATCTCCGGTTATCATGGCAGTCATGGCTCCCATCTTCGGCAGGTTGGCCGACAAGGCCCGCCCAGAGTACCTGGCCACTGGAGGAGTGATCCTGACATTTGCCGGAACACTTCTGGCAACGGGGGTTACTGCGGTCACTGCCTTCTATACCCTGGGTGTGATCCTTGCCCTCCAGGGCATGGGATTTGGCATGTTCACGTCTCCCAATATGAAGATTATCATGACCAGCATTGATAAAAAGCATCTCAGTATTGCATCCGCCCTCACCGCCCAGACTCGATCATTCGGTATGATCATCAGTATGCTGCTGGTTACTCTTTATCTTTCTTTGTTGATGGGAGAAGCTGCCGTCACAGTCGAAACATCCGCCAGTTACCTGTCTGTGATGCGTTATTCATTGATTTCCCTTGCAGGTTTGGGCGCAATAGCGATCTTTATGTCGATCCGTCAAATCCTGAAGAAAACAGCATCTTTGCAGTAAGATGGATTCTGGTGGCTTCCTGTTTTTTAACATTGAACCGGAAGCCAGGGTCACGTGATGGTCGGGAACGGCTTATTTTACAAAGACCATGCGGGTACCGGACATGTTCAGCAAATACTGTTCTGGCATCTGTTCCTGGATCTTTATGCCGGCGTGTCGTCCGGTACAATGTGTGGGCACCACGTAATAGGGATTGAGCTCCTTGAGCGCTTCAGCAGTGGGTTTAATGGTCTCGGCAAATTCTACCCCAGTGAGATGGAACCCCCCCATGACGACATAAAGCTGTTCGATACCGGTGATTTTTTTAGCGTAATTGACGGTATTGACAATTCCTGCATGGGCACAGCCGGAGAGGATTACCAATCCTTTACCCTTGACATTGGCGACCAGCGATGTATCGTCATTGATGGCGTCCCACTGCTCCGCACCGTCTTCCTGGTAACAGAAAGAGGCAGCCCCTTTTTCAAATTCGGTATTTCTTGGAATTTCACCCAGGAAATAGAGAGCACCGTCCAACATGGGATAGGGGTCAGAAGTTTCGACCAGCGCTACGTCCGCAGCTGCAATTTCCTCCTTTAACAGCATCGGCAGGGTAATCTTGAACTCTTCTGAAATCTTGATCACCCGGTTTTCACGAAATGCCGCTGGATGAGCCAACATGGGAATACCACTTTTCCCGATAGCGCCCACCAATGATTTGAACCCTCCGGTATGATCGGTATGACCGTGTGAAAGTGCTATCATCTCAACTGAAGAGAGGTCTGCATTAAGCGCTTTTGCGTTTTCATAAGCACCGTTTTTGGAAAAGCCAAAATCAAAGAGAACCGTCCGCACGCTTTCACCCTCCGTGATCGAAACCAGCGCCGCAAATCCATGTTCCGCCGAAATGCTGTTCCTGAATTCAAACCCGCTCAAAGGCATAGCTCTTTGTACCACCTCATTGCCATCCAGAGCGGCCAAATCTATATAATTGTCCTGTAGTGTCAAAATCTCTACCTTATCCACCTCTTTCAATGCAATCGTTGCCATTGCCGTCTCCTGTAATCTAGGTATTTGAAAATCTAAACATGAGAGAAAGAGCAAACAGAATTCTTCCTTGATGAATTCACTCTTACCCCAAAAACAGGACTGAATCAAGGGGATAAATAGAGGAATTTTAGGATTTGGATCATCCATGTATATAAAATGCGCAGAAAAAAGGGTAATAAAGTCAATATCCTTGTCGCATCCACCTGAGAGTGAGGTCGTTTGCGCAATGTGCCAAACCGTGTTAGCCTGAAATTCAAATGACGCACATTGAAACAAACACACTCTTTATTCACAATCCGGAACCTTTCACGACCATTTCCGGATGATTTCACCAGGAATACAGGAGCAGTCCATCAAGCAAAAATCAGGATTACCTCACTGTCTGAAAAGTCTGGTTCTTTTACTGTCCCTGACTATCTGTTCTGTGATGCCGCTCAGTGGCAAAACACGCCACTCCCTGTCCAACTATTTCAAGATCACTCTCTCTGCTTCATCCATCAAGCAAGGGCAAGTGCTGACAGTCTTTGTCGATTCTGCCAACCGTCTGAAACAGATTGAATTGTCGTTTCTAGGTCAGAAATTGCCAATGTATCACATGTGGCACAAAGAACACGATCATCTTTTCAGAGCGTTTCTGGGCATACCGATTGGAACCAGGCCCGGTAGTTATAAAATTGTCGCCCACGGCACTGACAGCCATAAGCAAAGCCTTTCGATCTACGCAACAATCCAGGTTAGCGACGGCCGCTACAAAATACAGCAAATCAACCTCTCAAAAAAGAAAACGAAGCTGTTGGACCATGAAACCTTGCGGCAGGAGGGTGCGATTCTGAAAAAACGTTTCCTCAAAAAAGATAAAAAAGTCTACTTCGCATCAAGGTTTAAAAAACCGGCCAAAGGGCGCATCAGTTCCACTTTTGGTCTCCGCCGGAAATACAACGGAAATAAAGTCTCTTCCTACCATAAGGGGATTGACATTGCCAACAAGACTGGAACCGCTGTCCATGCAGCCAATGCCGGTCAAGTAACTCTGGCCGTAAAGTGGAAATCACATGGGAACACCATTCTGATCAACCATGGCCACGGCGTTGTCACCGTTTACATCCATCTGGATCAACTGTTGGTTAAAACAGGCGCCTGGGTTAAGAGAGGACAGATCGTCGGCAGGCTGGGATCGACCGGTATCACCAGCGGCCCCAACCTTCATTTCGGTGTCAGTGTCAACGACATTCGGGTGGACCCCTCCCAGTGGATTAATAACCGTATAAAACTCTTCTACTAGACAAGAACCTCAATTCCGCCTCTCTTCAGCTGTTTTCTACCAAACACAACAGAGAAAGACCCGATTTGTCGAATGGAAAGAGAGTTTGGGGATTCAGAACTTTTCTGCCCCGATACGGACGGTATAGTAGAAGTGGCTGAAGACCAGCGTAAACGTCTCAAGTTTGGTAGGGGCGGTGTTTTGATAGATCTTATTTCTGATTCGATGTTGATAGCCTGTGTCGGTCACTTCCAGTGCCAGGAGTGCCTTTTTCTTATTTAAGGCGGTCACATTTTGCGACACCTGATTGGAGAGATCCCCCAGAACTCGCAACACATCAGGGGTTTCGACTGTATGGGGCTTCATGCTATACAAACCGTTTATCAGTGCATAATAATCAACCGGCTCCATCAGGCTTTTGCAGAGACGCTTGATGATGGCAACATAGTCCATTGAAAGCAGGAAATTCTGATACAAAATCTTTTTTTTAGCTCCTTCCAGGGTTTTGATACCGAGTCGTCCCTTTGCCATCAGACGGTTCAGTTCGGTTATTTTGACCTTGATTTTCCACAACTGCTCTTTCTGTTCAGCTATTGTCACCGGAATTTCCTGTTCCTCCTCCTTTCCGATCCACTCTTCTTCCTGGTACTCCGGCAGGTCCAGCTTTCCCAATCCAATGACCCGTAGATTATCATGGGAAATCCGAAACTCAGGCACAAGGGAGTCACTTAATTCGTTTTTAACCAACCTCTTCATCCCGGGATGATAGAGATTTATTACATCAAGAATAAACCGATAGCTGTCATCTCGTGTGGTGTGTTTATCCAGTTTGTGCAGTACTTCCCTAGCTTTAAGCACAACCGGTCGAACATTGGGGGCTAGTATGGCGCAGACGGCCTGAAAATAGCGAACCACGCTGTGGGTCACTCGACGATAATTATATTGACTGTTCTCCAGCAGTTTTTTCTGTTTTTCTTTGCCGAGTTCTTTATTAAGCAGAGATTCAGGATGGATACCGACTTTCAGGCTTTTCAAACCGGTTGTGACAGTCAGACGAAACAACTTGAGGGTATTTCTGACTTTCTTTTCCTGCTTGATCACCCGGACATAGTTACGGGCTTTGGTCTCTTTCTTATAAAACTGTCTAAAGCGTTTCAGGAAACGGGACAGTTCTCGATGGTACTTCCCCAGGTCATCATTCAGAACATTCAACTCGAAAACACGATCCATCACTTCTGCGACAACTTCCCTCAACAACCTGACGTCCAAACCGGTACCCTTTCCAGAAGGTGATTCATCAGAAAGGCTGATTTGCTGGTCCAGGATCAAGCAGTTCTCTGAGATCACGCGTATGATCTCAACGAGCCGATGAAAATCGCGGATGTAAATGTCAAAGGAGCTGAAATTGGATTCTACCTGGGAGAAGAAAAGACGACTCACTTTTTGAACTTCACGGGTAATCTCATGAATCGGCGTCTCCGCAACAGACTTCTGAATGATACGAATGTTGTTGAGGCTCTGCTTGACAGGATTCATCTTGTTTGACTCCCCGTACAATGCCGGCTTTATTACTACAGGACTTCTATCAAGGGATGGGAGATGGGAAAGCCGGTTTGCAGACGATCACTGCTTACCGGCTGCGGTGCTATTAATCAGGATACATCCCGTCTATCGTTGCCTTGTGAGCATCAGAAACGATGTTTTTCTTGATCTTAAACGTCGGGGTAATCATCTCATTCTCCACCGTAAATTCCGGTACCAGATTAATTTTTTTGATCTGCTCAAATGACGCCAGTTCCTTATTTTTCTGTGCAACTTCAGCTTCCAGTAAAGTCTGGATCTGCGCATTTCTGATCAGGTCATCAAAGCTGGTGTAGGAGATACCACTTTCGTCCGCGTAGGCTTTTACATTTTCTTCATCCAGAGTGACCAGAGCGCTCAGAAATTTTCGCTGATCCCCAATGATGCAAATCTGGTTAATATACTTGGAGGTGGCAATGATTCCTTCAATGCGTGAGGGAGCAATATTCTTCCCACCAGCGGTAATAATCAGATCCTTTTTACGACCGGTCACCTTGAGAAAGTTGTCCTTATCAATTTCACCCAGGTCGCCGGTCAGCAGCCAGCCATCTCTAAAAGTTTCGGCGGTCTTCTCCGGCATTTTATAGTACTCCTGCATAATATTGCCGCCTCTGAAACAGATTTCACCATCCTCGGCAATTTTTTGTTCCACACCTTCCACTGGCTGCCCAACATATCCAAATTTATAATTATCCGGTCGGTTAACGTTGGTCACCGATGTATTTTCAGACATCCCCAGACCTTCAAGCACCAACACACCGGCTCCATGAAAGAACTTGGCAATTTCGGGGTTAAGAGGCGCGGCGCCACTGATGCAGAAGCGGACACGTCCACCCAGCGCACCCTGGACTTTACTGAACACCAGTTTTGTCGCCACTTTATATTTTAGTCCCAACATAAAGGGGATGTTTTTCTTGGCGATGATTAGTTCACTCACCTCTGATCCAACACCCTTCGCCCAGTTAAAAATTTTCAGAGCTGCGCCACCCTTAGCTTCTGCACCACTGATCACTTTGGAGTACACCTTTTCGAAAATTCGGGGCACACTGGAAAAAAAGTGGGGGCGAACAATCTGGAAATCATCCACCAGTGTTTCCATACCCCTGAAAAAGGTCATGGTATTACCTACTGCAATGACACTGTTGACCAGGATCCGCGCGAAAACGTGAGCCAGCGGTAGAAAAAGAAAGGTTTGATCATCATCTTCAAATTTTGCTGCTTTTTTAACGGAATTGGTAGTAAACAGAAAATTGCCATTTGAGATGACCGCTCCCTTGGGCACGCCAGTCGTTCCCGACGTATAGATAATTCCAGCTGTATCAATGCTTTCCACGGAACCGGCACGTTTCTGAAACTCATCATCAGAAATATCTTTGCCCAGCAGGATAAAGTCGTCGAAATCGATCACCCAGTCGTCTCCCTTGTGACTGCCGTTAAACATCACCACTTTGCGGATGTTCGGGATCTCTTTGCGAATTTCCTGCAGTTTTTGCAGTTGTTCGTCATCTTCAGCAAAAATAACCACTGCATCCGAGTGGTCGATAATATACTGACAATCTTTGGCCAGGTTGGACTGGTATATCCCTACAGTTGCACCGCCGATACTGACAACTGCAAAATCGCTGAGAACCCAGCGATAGCACGTATTGCTCAGCACGTTGACCTTGTCTCCCTTTTCCACACCCAGCGACATCAGACTCTTTGCGGTCTGCTGCAGTTGCTTGTAGAACTCTGTCCAGGTCACACCTGCCAGATCCCCATTTTCCAGGAACCACTTAAAAGCAGTATTGTCCGATCGTTTGGTGACTGTTGCAACAATCTGCTCATGCATGTTCTTAAAAGAATTTTCTGCCATTTTTATCTACCTGATAAAATGATGATACGCTAAGCAACCCACTTGAGTTCCGTTGGACGATTCCTTGTCCAAATTCCCCAAGCACAAATACAAAACCTGCTCCTGCGCCTATGAAAAAGAGAAAGAAAAATAAACATATATGTTTAAATAGACCATACAAAACTGAAAAAATAAGTCAACGGAAAAAGCAGGATATCAAGGACTCATGACTTTTTCATGGAAAACCTTGATCTTGATTAACTTAAGGTCGGCTCATAAATTACTTCACATTCTGTTCGCAAAATGTCCAGTGTTTTGGGGCCTTTTGCAAACAGATTATGTGAAGTTATTTATGAACAATCCCTTAGATTGATCACTACAGGAGAGTTTAATCCGAAGCCTGGGGGAGTTATCGGTCTGGTGATTGAAGCTGCAACATGAATGGAGCACTGCCCACAATCGTGCCCCCGGGTCTAATAATTATTTCTTTTTCGGACCGAGCCAGTCGTGGGCTTTTTCCAGCCACTCAACAATAGGAATGGACTGAGGACAAATATCTTCGCACTCATAGCACTCCTCACAGTTATTCGCCTGCTGACCGAGGGGTAACTGACGGTAAAAAAGGCGCGCCCGCCGAGGATTATCATACATGACTGATTGGTTATAGGATAACAGTGTGTAAGGGATATCCACACCATGTGGACACGGCATACAATAGCGACAATCGGTACAGGGGATTGGGCACAACTTATTATATTCAACCTGTACCTGGTCGATAATATTCAGCTCCTCCTCCGACAGTGCTCCCGGGGCCGATAATTCAGCGCTGGCCAGGTTTTCTTCAACCTGCTGCATATTGCTCATCCCACTCAGCGCCATGGGTACCTCCTCATGATTCCAGACCCATTGCAAGGCCCAATCTGCCTGGGACCGTTGTCTGGGGATACTTTCCCACAATTTTGCTACTGCTGCGGGTTGTTCCTGGGTAATCTGACCGCCCCGCAGGGGTTCCATGACCACTACAGCCAAACCTTTTTCATGGGCGTATTCCAGCCCTTCTTTGCCGGCCTGGTACTCTACATCCAGATAATTGTACTGAACCTGGCACAAAACCCATTTATCATAGGCATCAACCAGCTGTCTGAACATTTCCAGATCATCATGAAATGAAAATCCCAATTGACCAATGCGTCCGTCAGCAATCGCTTTTTCAGCCCATTCCAACACATCCAGATCTCGGACCTGGGGCCAGAATGTCCGATTCATACTGTGCAGGAGATAAAAATCGATATGGTCCGTCTGTAATTTCTGTAACTGCTCGTTTAGATAGGTATCAAAATCATCCGCTGTTTTCATCAGCCAGCTCGGCTGCTTGGTCGCTAGTTTGATCTTGTCTCGATAGCCGTCCTGAAGCGCCTTCCCCACCAACACTTCACTTTGGCCTTGGTGGTATGGATAGGCAGTATCCAGGTAGTTAACCCCTTGATCGATCGCGTGCCGAATCATGTTGATGGACAACGTTTCATCAATCTGCGACGGTTTCTCGTCTATGACCGGCAAACGCATCGCGCCAAAACCCAGAACGGAGACATCCCAGTCCAATTTACCAAACCGACGATATTTCATACGATCTCCTTTGAACGCCGTTTATCAGACCTGCGTGTTTAGTGACGACCGGTCTGAAGATCAATTGTTGCTCTATTTCACTCAGGCCCTGTCTTTAATCGCTGCATATTTCATCAGGGCAAGCATGGCCAGAGCACACTCCTCCGAGCTGTTGTAAACGGGAATGTCGGCACTCTTCATGAGTTCCACGGTCTGCTCTCCACGATTTCCACGAAATGTAACGATTGGCTTTCCATACTTTTCAGGTATACGGCAAAAATCCGACATGGCTTTAATCAGTGCAATTTTCTGATCTGCCAGAGTCGGTTGAGAAAAGTTCCTCTCAGTGGGAATATTGGTGATAATCCCATCAATATAATCAAAAGAGGCCAGCCTTTCGAGGACCCGCACTTCGGCCTCGGTCTCAAATCCACCCGCTGCAAAATCCACCGGATTGTTGGGAGTTGGGGCATGGGGGGGTAAAATCTCCTTTAACGCCATCTTGTCGCCTTCCTGGAATTCAGGCACATTAAGGCCGCACATTGCAAGATTATCCGCGCAGGTCACACCCTGACCGCCGTTGCCAACAACCGCCACCCGATCTCCCTTGGGCAATGGTTGTTTTATCAATGCTTCGGCCATGATCATCAGGTGCTCTATTTGATCCACTCGAATAATACCGGCCTGTTTACAGACAGCGTCCACAATGCGGTCTTCGCCCGCTATGGAAGCCGTGTGGGAACGTGCCGCTCGGGCACCCACCGGAGAACTCCCCCCTTTCAACAACAGGATCGGTTTTTTTCTGGATACCTCACTCGCGACTTCGAGAAAACGACGGGCATCTTTAAAGCCTTCCACATACAAGGCGATAACTTCAGTGTCATCGTCTTCAGCCAGGTACAGCAGATAATCTGCAACTGTCAGATCGGCTTGATTCCCGATACTGATAAATTTACTCAGACCAAATCCCTGGGTCCAGGAGGCTCTGATAGCGGTCCCTCCGAACATACCACTCTGACTGATAAAAGCGAGGCTACCGGGTCTGGGTCTAGGCATGGGTGAAACACTCAACCCGCCCACTGCAGAGGTCCAGATTCCATTACAATTGGGGCCGACAAACCGAAATCCACCTTTCCTGGCGATGCTGACCGTCTCTTCCTGCAGGGCCTCGCCATTTGCTCCGGTTTCTGCAAAATCTGCAGAGATGACAATTCCCGCCCGAATCCCCTTTTTAATGCAACTTTTCATTGCGGACGGCATATGGACAGCTGGTATGGTAAAGACCGCCAGGTCTACAGATTCTGGAATATCAGTAACATCTGCATAGGTTTTGAATCCCTGAATTTCGGTCTCTTTTGGATTAACCGGATAGATACTGCCGCGATATTTCGACGACAACATACCCTTCAGGACCATGTTCCCCCATTTACCTGTCTGCTTACTGGCACCGATGACAGCAATGGATCTTGGCTTAAAGATCGGATCGAGCTGTGCAACAATATCTTCTGACATACCTTTCTCAATGTTAAGAATCTGCGTTAATATCCGCTTCTGAAAAACGACATCCATTACTATGTTCCCCACCACTCCCTTTGCAAGGGGATGGTGGGGAATATGATCTTCCTCTGACAACATAACGGGACTGCCTGGCTTATTCGCTATAGTCGTACCAGCCTTTCCCTGTTTTCTGGCCGAATTCCCCTTTGACATAATGCTCAACAACACTTGGGGAAGGCAGCAAAGATCGATCTCCAGTTCTTTTAAAAGCTTCCATGGACATGATGTAGGCAAGATCAATACCTGTCAGGTCATTCAGGCGGAACGGTCCCATAGGATGTCCGGCACCGTAGACACAGGCTTTATCGATATCTTCAACACTGGCAACGCCCATTTCCAGGATCCAGTTTGCTTCCCGGCTGATCGCACCGAAAATACGATTGAGGAGGAAGCCATCAACTTCTTTTTTGATATGCACAGGCACTTTTTCAATTTTTTCGCAAAGAGCCATGGAGATCTGTAGACTTTCATCAGACACATGGGGACCTTGCACAACTTCAACCAACTTCATCACCAGGGCTGGATTGAAAAAATGAAGGTTCAATACTTTTTCCGGACGTTGGGTGGCATCTGCGATTCTTGAACTGACAATAGCAGAACTGTTGGTCGCTAAAATGGCATGGGGGGGAGCAAATTTGTCCAAGTCTGCAAAAACTTTTCGTTTAATATCCAGTACTTCAATGGCAGCCTCAATAACATAATCAGCCTCTTTGGCTGCATCTTCAAGACTGGAAGTAAATCGAATATTTTTCCGTGCCTGTTCGGCCTGTTCAGCAGTCAGTTTTCCTTTTTCCACACGTCCGGGCAGATACTTGTCAACAAAGGCTTCAGCTTTCTTCAGCATCTCTTCACTGATATCGGTACAAGTCGTTTTAAAGCCGTGGATCGCACAAAGGGTTGCAATCTGGTGGCCCATATTTCCAGCACCAACCACACAAATATTTTTCACATCGTTGATATCCATTTTTTTCTCCATATTTTATAGAACCCAGTCTCAAAATTCGTGGCCGGATTCAGATTAGTTATCCCGCGGTTGCCGCGTAAAGTTTTAAATTGAAACAAACAAACATGTTGGCACCCGCAAGTTGAAAGACAGCCGGTTTTACACAAATCGATACCGAAATAGCAAAAATCGGTTATTAAAACAATCGATAGTGATATCTGGGAAGGGTTTTCACTCGAAGTCTTTGTTGAATTGAAAAATAACAGAACTCGCTAAGTTTTAATCTTCAGTCGATAAAGACGTTTCAAAATAGAAATTTTTCTTTCTTCAGAGTTCGAACAAACTCATTAAATCAACAATCTTACAGAATTTTCCTCAAATAGTCTTTCCCTTCACGAAAGATAAGAGTCAGCTTTCAGAGCCCTGACGACACTTCAAGACCAGACTCAGCCTTAGCCTACCTGATACAGATATTTTTCAGGATAGGCAATGATTTACAATCTGGTTTCCCATCAATTTGAATGGTTAGGGTTAGCTTAAAAATTACTCAAGTGTTTCCCATTTGCGAAAAGGAAACACGTTGCTGTGGCATTTTGTCTGCAAAATGTCCAGTCTTTACGGGACTTTTGCGGACAAATTATGCCAAGTTATTTTTGTACGATCCCTTACCGATGTGATATCTGGATATGGATCTTGAATTTAAGACTCGATGAGCTTCGCGGTCAGTTTCCTTTAAAGACACCTGAGCGTTTCTCGAAAAAGGCTTGAATAGCCTCCTGAAAGTCTTCACCGGATGTTGCATAGAGAAACTGATCAGAATCCATATGCATGATCGCCTGGTCCAGTGCCGAAG
>Ga0233437_1004996_pt1 | contig 14943 bp, 12 predicted proteins | sample SI_122_August201_FD_182714 | JGI IMG/M metagenome (GOLD analysis project Ga0233437, IMG submission 182714) | Seawater microbial communities from Saanich Inlet, British Columbia, Canada - SI_122_August2016_200_MG | ecosystem: Environmental > Aquatic > Marine > Inlet | place: Canada: British... | reverse complement strand
CAATCAAACATAGTTCTAATTCCATTTTCAAGTTCAACTTTATGCTTCCAACCTAAACTATGTAATTTAGATGGATCAGTTAATTTTACCATTGTTCCATCTGGTTTATCTGTATTAAATTTTAGTTCACCTTTAAATCCAATAATCTTTTGAATAAGTTCTGCTAACTCTTTTATAGATATATCTACACCTGTTCCAATATTGATATGTGTATTAATACACTCCACTTTCGCTTTAGCGACAGGAGTATCGACATTTAGTGCCAGAACTTCTTTTGAATCTTCATCATATGTATCTTTACACCCCATTTTTGCTTTAGCAAAAGGGGTATGGGATTTTAGATCCACAAAATCTCTATTTTCTAATAAAAATACACATGCATCTGCCATATCTTCAGAATATAAAAACTCTCTTCTTGGTTTTCCTGAACCCCAGATTTCAACTGAATCTTTAGTTACACCAAAATTATTAAGATATTGATTTACTTTTTCTAAAGTATCTAAATCTAGATCTTTTAGTACTTCTTCTATTCTATTTTCATTTAAAAGCTTAGCTAAATATATTTTTCTAATAAGTGCTGGTAATACATGAGACTTCTCTAAATCAAAGTTATCATTTGGTCCATATAAATTTGTAGGCATAACAGATATAAAGTTTGTACCATATTGTAAATTATATGATTCACACATTTTTATACCAGCTATTTTTGCTATTGCATATGGTTCATTTGTATATTCTAATGGCGATGTTAATAAACAATCCTCGGGCATAGGTTGAGGAGCTTGTTTTGGATAAATACAAGTTGAACCTAGAAAAAGAAGTTTAGTTACATTGTTTTTATATGCTTGATGTATTACATTATTTTGAATTTGAAGATTCTCATATATAAAATCTGCTCGGTAAGTATTGTTTGCAACAATACCACCAACTTTTGCAGCAGCAAGTATTACATATTCTGGTTTTTCAGCTTCAAAGAATTTTTTTACATTATTTTGATTTAACAAATCTAATTCTTTATGTGTTCTATATACTAAATTTGTATAACCTTTTGATTCAAGGTTTTTAACTATTGCAGAACCAACTAATCCTCTATGTCCTGCAATATATATTTTAGAGTTTAAATCCATCTAAAACTTCCTATTCAAAGTAAGATAATGTTTTATATCCACCATCTTGAAGATAAACATCTTTTGTCATTAGTTTAAGATCTGATTGCATCATATCATCTACTAACTCTTTTAATTGATATTCTCTATTCCATCCAAGTTTTGTTTCCGCTTTTGTAGGATCTCCTAAAAGAAGGTCTACTTCTGTAGGTCTAAAGTATTTAGGATCAACTGCTACTACATTTGTCCCTATTTCTACTTGGTATTCTGGATTTGAGCAAGATACAACATATGCTTTTTCATCTACACCCATACCCTTAAATTCTAGTTCGATTCCTGCATATTTAAATGCCATAGTTACAAAGTCTCTTACTGTTGTTGTTTGTCCTGTAGCTATCACCCAATCCTCTGGCTCATCTGCTTGCAGTATCATCCACATCATTCGTACATAATCTTTGGCATGTCCCCAGTCTCTTTTAGCATCAAGATTTCCTAGATAAAGTTTATCTTGTAAACCTAAAGCAATTTTAGAAGCTGCTCTTGTGATCTTTCTAGTTACAAATGTTTCACCTCTTACAGGCGACTCATGATTGAATAATATACCATTACAAGCATACATACCATATGCTTCTCTATAGTTTACTGTTATCCAATATGCATACATCTTAGCTACTGCATAAGGAGATCTTGGATAAAAAGGTGTTGTTTCACTTTGTGGTGTTTCTTGTACTTTTCCATAGAGTTCAGATGTAGATGCTTGATAGATTCTAGTTTTCTTTGAAAGTCCCAAAAGTTTAACAGCTTCTAATATTCTAAGTGTTCCTGTACCATCTGCATTGGCTACATATTCAGGTGTTTCAAAAGAAACAGCTACATGAGACATAGCAGCAAGATTATAAATCTCATCAGGTTGAACTTCTTGAATAATTCTTGTTAAGTTCATACTATCAGTCATATCTCCAAAGTGAAGTATTAAGTTTCTATTTTCTACATAAGGATCTTGATATAAGTGATCTATTCTATCTGTGTTAAATAAAGAAGATCTTCTTTTAATACCATGTACCTTATAGCCTTTTTTAAGTAAAAATTCTGCAAGGTAAGAGCCATCTTGTCCTGTGATTCCTGTGATTAGTGCTACTTTTTTATTTTCCATTATTAATTTTCCTTTTTCTCTTTTTTATATTATTTATTATTTACAAACTGTTTTATCTTTGATAAATTTTTAATGATGAGTGTAAAAATTCCACCGACTTTATTCTTTTTTAAAGCTTTTAAATCTTCTTTAGATTTTAGTATAATATTTTTGATACTTTTGTTACTCTCTCCTCCAACTCTCATCTTATACATTATTTTTGGTATATATTCTACTTTTATACCACTTTTTAACACTCTAAGCATAAAGTCATAGTCAGCTGCTATCTTAAAATTTAGATCAAACTTACCATATTTATCATATACATCTTTTTTTAGAAATAGTGTAGGATGAGCAGGCATCCATCCTTTTTTAAGTAAACTATTATTATATTCTTTACTCTTCCAATATCTCAGCACTTTATTTATATCATTTTTCGGTGTATATACAAGATCTCCATATACTCCATCCAAACTACTATCAGATTCAAATACCTTATCTATCTCTTCTATGATAATATGACTTGCATAAATATCATCACTATGTAAAAATGCTACAATATCACCTGTAGCTAGTGATACTCCACGATTAAGTCCATCGTATATACCTTTATCTTTTTCACTTATAAACTTAGTGATTTTATTTCCATAACTTTTCACTATTTCAATAGTTCCATCAGTACTTGCACCATCTACTACAATAAACTCAATATCTTTATATGTTTGACTTAGAACTGAGTCTAATGCATCTTTTATAGTTTCTTCATTATTCCACACAGATGTAATAATTGATATTTTCATATTAACTTAACTCATTGTCAATTATCTGACAAATTGTATGTCCAAATAATATATGCATCTCTTGAATTCTTGGTGTATTATTTGATGGAACTACTAAATTTATATCACAAACTTTGTTCATCTCACCACCATCTCTTCCACTCAAACCTAAAGTTTTACAACCTAGTTCTCGAGCTAGTCTTAATGCATTTACTACATTCTTACTATTTCCACTTGTACTTATTCCTATAATTAAGTCTCCTTTATTAGCCAGAGATTCCACTTGTCTATCAAATACTCTATCATATCCATAGTCATTACCAATAGCAGTTAGAGCACTAGTGTCAGTTGTCAATGCAATACCAGCTAAACCTCTCCTTTCAGTCTTGTATCTTCCTGTAAGTTCTGCTGCTATATGTTGTGCATCTGCAGCACTTCCACCATTTCCACATAAAAGAATTTTATTTCTATTTTTTAATGTTTCTACTGCAAGTTTAGAAGCACTTTCAAGTTGTTCTTCCATAGTATTTATTACACTAGTTATTGTTTCTAAATGTGATTGAAATTCATTATTTATTGTTTGTTTCATTTTCTTTTATCCTTTGAATAGTTTTTGTAGTACTTCTTCCTTCTACAAACTGGACAAGTTTTAATTCATCTACTAAATCTTGTCCAACAACATTTTTCCCTTCATAATCTCCACCTTTTACAAGGATATGAGGATTTACAACTTTTATTAAGTCATATGGAGTATCATCTTCAAATAAAACAACATAATCTACACTTTCAAGTGCTGCTAGTGTATAGGCCCTATCTTCTTGAGTATTTATAGGTCTAGTTGCACCTTTTAATCTTCTTACTGAAACATCAGAATTTAATCCAAGTACTAATATATCTCCAAAACTTTTAGCAGTTTCAAGATATTTAACATGCCCTACATGCAAAATATCAAAGCATCCATTTGTAAATACTAACTTTTTCCCTTTAGCTTTTAACTCTTTTGATAATATTTCTATCTCATTTAGAGACTTTATATGACTATAACTTGTTGATTTGTTTAAACTTGATTCATACTCTATGATTTCGTTTAATGTTGCTGTTGCACTTCCTAACTTTCCTACAACTACACCAGCAGCAAGATTTGCAAAAGATATGCACTCATCAATGTTTAGTCTACAAGACAATCCAAAGCCAATAGAAGCCAATACAGTATCTCCTGCACCTGTTACATCAAATACTTCTCTAGCAACTGTTGGTTTTGTTCGTAAATTATTATCAAAAATAGCTATACCATCTTCACTTAATGTGATTAATGATATTTCTAATTTACATTCAACTTTTAGTTTTTCAATAGATAATGCTAATGTGTCTTTATCTTGTATATTTATACTAGTTGCTTCGCTGGCTTCTTTTTTGTTAGGTGTTAAAAGATATGCATCTTTATATTTAGCATAGTTTTTTCCTTTTGGATCAACTAATACTTTTTTATTATTTTCATTTGATATTGAAATAATCTTTTGTGTTAAAGTTTCTGTTAATACACCTTTTCCATAGTCAGATAATAATATTACATCGTATTTTTCTATATTCTTTTTCAAAGAATTTAAAATAGATATTTCACTTTGTTGATTTATATCATTAACGCTCTCTTTATCATATCTTATAATCTGTTGGTTAGATGCAATGATTCTACTTTTTTTTGATGTTTTTCTACCGTTTTCTGTTACCAAATTCACATCTGTATCAAGTTTATATAATATTTGGTTTAATTCTTCACCTATATCATCGTCACCTATCACACCAATAACACTTACTTTAGCACCAAGTGCTTTTAGATTAGATATAACATTTCCTGCTCCACCTAAAACTGTAGTCTCTTTTTCTATATCTACAACTTGTACCGGTGCTTCTGGAGATATTCTATTTGTAGTACCCCATAGATAATGATCTATCATAAGATCACCAATTACTAAGATATTTGGGGTTTTATCTTTTAAATTTTTCATTTTACTAAACCTATATTTTTAAATTTTTCATCTAGTTCTTTTTTAATGTCATCACTATTATGTGCTTTTATATAAAAACTTTCTTCTATATTTAGAGGTAAAAAGTAATCATTATCTCTATAAAACACCATAAAATAATTCTTTTTTAAATAATAAGCAAGATGTATCAAAAAAGAATCTCCTCCTATATACAAGTCACAATTATTTATAAGATTTTTCACATCCTCAAGTGTAGTATTTGTAAGATAGTGCTCTACTTTTTTTTCTAAATCAGTATATTTTTTTTCTATATCAATTAAATATATCTCATATCCATATTTAACTAAACTATCTATCATATAAGTTAAATGTTCATGTTTTATATTTCTATAAAGTTCTCTTGTAAGAGGGTTTATTACAATCTTTTTAGGAATATTCAGATTTAATTTGTAACTATTTAAAGATATATCTTGTTCATAACATTTTTCAATCAGTTCTTTTCTATTTTTATAAACTTTAGATTCTATAGTATTCGGATAACTAACTTTCACATTTGTAAAAAAAGAAACCAAAGAACTTCTAAAATCTTTTTTTTCAAAAATAAGTTCATCTATATTATTTTTTTTTATATATTTTACAAAGCTATAAAACTCTTTGATAGCTTTAAATTTTCCTTGTTTTTTTATATCATAAAAAGCAGGTATCTTATCATATATAATTTCTATATTAAACTTATCCTCTTTTTCTATAAGTTTAGCTATATTTTTAGTATACTTTGTACCTAAAATATTTATTTTATAATCTAATTTATCTAATAGCGAAAGTGATATTAAATTATCTCCTAAAGCTAATAAACTTACATAATATTTCATTTCTATATTGTCCTTTTTAAAATTGTATGCTTTTTATTAAAATTTAGATATTGTAATTTATACAAACTATAAAAAATTAAAATCAATAATATTGTTTTCCAAGAAAATTCGCTTAAAAATCCTCTAAAATAATATAAGAATTGAAATATAAATAAACTATAAAACATAACTAACATTGACTTTTGATAACTATTAATATCAGTATTTTTTTTCATTGTATTATAAATAATTTTTGAAATCACTCCAAACCCAAAAAGTATAAGTAGTAAGCCTACTATGTGACCATTGATAAATGCATCTGCATATATTGTAGCTACAGTTCCTCCACCATCAATATATTGACTTGGGTTGTATTCCCTTGAAATTAACCTTGAAATAGAATCAGGTTTATCTTCCCATACACTCCGACTTATAGGCATAAAAAATATACGAATTATTCCACTCTCTATATGAACAAAATTTTCTGTAACAATTAAAGATAAATCTTTAAAGCTTTGAAATGATTCCAAAGCAATTTTTAGCATACCTATGAATCTTTCATAAGATAAATTATCTATAATATTAGAGATAATCTCAAAGTAATTTAATCCATCTGTTTTACCTCTTGCTAAAAGCAATACTACAAATAATAAAGGAATTGATACTAGTACTAAAATAACTCGCTTTAAATTTACAACTATATATCCAAAATAGTAACCATATATAATAAAGACTATAAAAGGAAATAGTGCCACTAGTCTAGTAGAGTCATTGAACATAAGTAGAATTTGTGATATAAATACTAAATAAAATAAGATTTTGTTCTTTGTTATTAAAATAGCATAAAAAAAATATTTTATATAAAATAATGATAAAGTCAATATACTTAAATATAATGAATCATGATTTTCTACAAAATATGATTTTGTATAGTCATCTATCGTTTTCACAGAAGTTATATTTTCTATACCATTTACATAGTCATTTAGAAGGAATATATATCCTATAGATAACATTATATTTAAGTTTATATTTTTTTCATATTTTAAATCTAGTTTGAAATATTTATCACTTTCATATCCATATAAAAAGGATATAAAACCAAGTAAAACAAAAAACATTGTAATTGTGGTTACTAAGTTAATATCACTTAAAAAAGGAATAAAAGTAAAATATATAGTTAAAAATACAAATATATATTTTATACTAAAATAATCAATAGCTTTCTCTAATACCATAATAACTTTTCTATTCCTTTGCAATGTCTATACCATTTTAAATACGATATTCCTTCTAAAAAACTATTATTCACATAAAGGATTCTTATTATATAAAGTTTTATTATTTGATCAGTATATAGTTTATTTGGATTTTGTATATTTGCCATAGTATAAAATTTATCTATAAAAGAAACTAATTTTATATAAATATTATCATGTTTCATCAACTCTTTTATAATCTTAATAAAAGTACTCCAACTTGGTTTATCTTCATTATACACTTTAGTAAATACAAAATAATTAATCAAATCAAATTCTAAAAAACTATATTCACTTGATCTATCATAATCTATAAAGTATATATTTTCTTTAGTTTGAAGTATATTATCTTTCCAAAAATCTCCATGAATCAAACTTAAATGAACTTCACTATTTATTTCAAATAAAAGTTCATCTATTTTTGATTTATACTTATTATTTTTCAACAAAGAAAAGTTACATTGTACAAATCTTTCTTTATCTATTATTTCAGTTACTATAAAATCTTTTGTGACAATTCTGTATAAATTAAAAATATTATCAAAAGATAAATTTTCATCTAATAATGTATCTTTTTTTTCTTCTTTAGTGATCAAAATATTATTAGAAAGATGAATAGATTCAGTATTTATTAAATATTTTTTATTAACTTTTTGAGAAAATTTTAATTGATTATTATATAGATGACTTATATTTTTATTATATGTTATTTTATATATGTTTTTTTCTGAAAATAGAGCAAATCCACCATGTGTTTTAATAATATTTTCTATAACTTCATTACTTTTGAATATATTTTCAATAAAAGGTAGATTTGATAAATCAAATCTCGATATATAAATCTTATTGAATATTTTTACAAAATTAAGCATTAAATATTTCATCCCTTTGTTTATTACATATTTCAATAAGTACTTTAGTTTTAACTTCTTTAATTGTATTTTCAGTAGTATTCAAAATATTATAATTTAAATTTGTTTTATCAAGTACTTCTTTTTGAAATTTCATCCCATTTAAAGTATCTTCATACGAATATTCAGCTTTTCTATCAGATATTTTTTTAGCATCGCCGTCCAAAAAATAAATAATATCAGGTAATTTTATAAAGTTTTTGAAGAGTTTAAGTGCAAATATATTTATTTTATTTATCTTTTTAGTATTAGGCGATGGTATTAAACGATCTAAAATAAATCTATCACTTAATATAAACTGTTCTCTTGACTGATGATAATATCTTAAAGATAAAAACAATCTTTTTAAAAAATAAATTGTTAATGTAATAACTTTATATATTTTAAACATAAATCCTTTTTTATTAATCTTATCACGATAATTACCTTTTAATCTCTCAACTTTTTTTGAAGATTTTATATCTCCTAAGTAGACAGTTTTAACTACTTTATCTGTATTTATTTTTAAAATATCACATACACCATCACTTAATGTGCTTTTCCCTGTTCCATCTACACCTATAAAAGATACAATAATTCCTCTTCTAATAAATATCTTCCTTTTTAAAAAGCTAATTACTTTTAAACTCAAAAATTTTATATTTTTATTTTGAACTTCTATAGTTTTAAAGTTTTTTTCTAAAGTATTAATAGTTAACTCATTAACTATTTGATTGTTAATAGTTAATTTACTTAAAATATGTTGAAGTTTAGTTTTATCTGATTTTTTAAAATAATTACTTAGTTCACTAAATCTTTTATCATTTGAAGATGATTTATTTTCAATAAAAATATGAATCGATAAAAAGATTGTTAAATATTCGTAGGATGGCATAAAATATCCATCTATTTTTTGTAATGTAGAGATAAAATCATCTTTGTTTAGTATTACATCAATACTATTCATATTTTTACCAAAAATAAAGTCAACGATACAATCTATTATAAAATATTTAACAATATTATTTTCTATGTAAGGAATATGATATTGAGTATGAGGGGTATATAAAGACGAATTAACTTTGATTGCATTATAATTTTTCATAATTACTTCTAATTTCTCTAAATCATCATTAAAAAATAATATATCAATATCTCCATCAGTTAATTCAAATTTTCTTAATACAGTATATTGTATGCTTTTATTTTCTAAATGCTTAAATAAATTTTCTATTAATTCTTTCACTAGTATCCTTATTTATCTTTAAAAATATCAATATATTGTGATGATATCTTTTCATAAGAGTATTCTTTTCTGCGTACTTTAATATAGTCTAGTTTTTCATTATAAAATTCTTTATCAGTACATAATTTATTAAGTATCTCTATTAATTCTTCAAAGTTATTTTCATCAAATATAAGTTCATTATCTCCTATTACATCAGATATTGCTCCAGAACTTGAACCAATTACAATATTATCTGTCCACATACCTTCTGGTATTACTTTTCCAAATTGTTCTTTCCACTTCTTTGTTGTTTTTGATGGAACAATCATTACATGATACTGTGCAATAGTTCTAAATAAAATACTATATTCAATTTCAGGTATATATTCTATTTGATTATTTTCTTTAATTAAATTAAAAAATAATTCTTTTTCATTATCATCTACTTTTCCAATAATCTTAACTTTTATATTACTATTTAATCTATCGACTTTTCTTAAAAAATCAAATATTCCCTTTTCTTCTGTAACTCTTCCTACATAACAAACAGTAAAATCATCTAATTTTTTTATACAATCATCAACTTTTATTTCAACTGGTCTAAAAACTCTTTTTATATTACTAGTATCAAAGCCCAATGTTTTAAGTCTTTGTATCCCTTCAGTATTTGCATATCCACCACCGTCTAAATTCTTTCTTATGAATCTTATAGCTAGTTGCTTAGAAAATGAAAAGTCTGATAATTTACTTGGATATATATTTTCAAAACCATAAAAAAATATTTTATAATTAAATCCAAATATTTTTCTGTATAAAGCAACTTGCAATACTATAGTAGACATCGCCTCGTACATCACATGAACAACATCTGGTTTAAACTCTTTTAAAAGTTTTATAAGACCTTTTGAATATGGATTTACTATTTTTTTATCTTTAAAAAAAACTTCTCCAAGTATAAGTTCATAATTGTCTTTTTTAACTGTTTTATTAAATCTTGTTCTTTTTCTAAAGCTGTCATACCCACTAGATGGAGATAATACTTTTAATTCATTTATCTCTTTATTTCCACCTAATGTATTAAAAAAATCTAATAATGTATCTTGATTTGATGTTTGATGAATAAGTAATATTTTCAAGATTTATTTCCAATCATTCTTTCTACACTCGTTTATATAATCTAGAAGTTTTCTTCTAGGACTCCAACCAAGCGCTTTTGTTTTGTCACTCACTACTGTTGCTACCATTCTATTTCCTTTTCGCGTTGGCAACATCTCTATCTCTCCTCCATACATTTGAGCTACTTCTAGTACTGTAAAGTCATGAGGACTTCCTATGCCGTATTCATCTCCATGTCCATCTTTTCCTATTAAGATTAGAGCATCTATAGTATCATCTATATGTGTAAAGTTTCTTTTTTGTTTACCAGGACTCACTACAGTTAACTTTTCACCATTTTTTATCTTTTCTTTAAATAATGCTATTAAAGTTGCATATTTTCCTGTTTGTATCTCTCTCGGTCCATATACATTATAAAAATAAGTGATCACATAATCTATGCCAAACCACTCTCCGTAGTTTTTTACAAGCTGTGTATTTGAAGACTTACTCCAAGCATATGGGCTAGCATTTGCATTATGACCTTCATCTCCATACTTAGTACTACTACCTGCATAAAGTATTTTGCATTTATGCTTTCTTACAAACTCTAAAACTTCTATGGTACCTTGTTTATTATACTCTAATACTTTTTCTATATCATCAAAACTTTGTTCTACTCTAGAATATTCTCCTAAATGGTAAACCATATCTGGAGTAAAATCTATCAAAGATGAAATATCTTTAGTTAGTCCTTTTATATACTTTACATTTTTCACATGGTTAGTTTCACTTCCAGTAAAGTAGTTATCTAGACTATAAACTTCATTATTTGTATCTTGTGCTAGTCTCTCACAAAGGTGACTACCTACAAATCCTGCTCCACCTGTTACAAGTATTTTCTTTTTCATTTATTTATCACTTCCAAATATATCTCTAGTATAAACTTTATCTTTTAAATCTTTTATATTTTCTTCTAATCTGTTTGCTACAACTACATCTGATATCTTTTTGAACAGTTTTATATTTTTTATTACTTCAAAGCCTTCAAAAGTATCTTCATTCAGCACTGGTTCATAAATCACTATCTCTACTCCTGCATCTTTTAGCTTAGCTATTACACCCTCTATGGCACTACTTCTAAAGTTATCACTTCCTGTTTTCATAATGAGTCTATATATACCTACAGTTTTAGGATTTCTTTGCAGTATATTATTTGCTATATTTTCTTTTCTTATCTCATTTGATGCAACTATTGCATCTATAAGTGCGTTTGGTACTTCTAAAAAGTTTGCTTTTAGTTGTTTTGTATCTTTTGGAAAACAGTATCCACCATATCCAAAGCTTGGATTATTGTAGTGAGTTCCTATTCTTGGATCTAGTCCAACACCATCAATTATATCTTTTGTATTTAAATTGTACCTTTCTGAGTATGAATCAAGTTCATTAAAATATGCTACTCTCATAGCTAGATAAGTATTTGAAAAAAGCTTTATAGCTTCTGCCTCAGTAGAATCTGTATAAAGTACTGATACATTCTTTTTAATAGCTCCTTTTTCAAGAAGTCCAGCAAACATTACTGCACGATCAGATTTTTCTCCAACTATAATCCTGCTAGGATACAGATTATCATGTAAAGCATTACCCTCTCTTAAAAATTCTGGTGAGAATATGATATTTTGAGTATCAAACTTTTTTCGTATTTTTTTTGTATATCCAACAGGTATAGTTGATTTTATTACCATAATTGTATTTGGATTTATTTCCAAGACATCTGATATTACATACTCTATTGACTTAGTATTGAAATAGTTAGTCTCTGGGTCATAATCAGTAGGTGTAGATATGATAACAAAATCAGCATTTTCATATGCTTCTTTTTTATCTAAGGTTGCTCTAAAATTTAAATTATCTTTTTTTAGATATTCAGATATCTCTTTATCATCTATTGGAGATATTTTTTTTTGTAACATCTCTACTTTTTCAGGGATTATATCTAACGCTACTACTTCATTATCTTGTGCAAGTAGTATACCATTTGATAATCCAACATATCCTGTTCCTGCTATTGCTATTTTCATTTTATCTATATCCTTTTAATATATGTACTGGGAAAAAGCACATTGTTTTCATTTTTAGTTGACCATGCAAATCTTTATCAAAAATATCATATAGATAGTTTGCAGATATTTGTCCTATAATAGTAGCTATTGCCGCACCATTTATTCCGTATATAGGAATTAGTATATAGTTTAGCAAAACATTTATTACTGCACCTAGTAAAGTTCTGTAAAATGCTTTTTTAGTTTGATTTTCGGCAGTTAAGTATTTAGAAAATGAAACTCCTAAAAATACAAATACACCAGCCCAAATATGTAACATCAAAACATCACTAGCTAAGCTGTATTGAACACCATATAATAATTCAACTAACCAATCACTCATAAAAGTCATAGGAATAGCAATAGCTATTCCCATCCATACCATTAAATCATATAATTTTTGAAGTCTAGTATGATATAGTTTATCGTTAATCTTTTTTGCATTTATAATAGCTGGAAATAATGACGAAGCAATAATCATTGGTATAAAATACCAAGCTTCACTAAGTCTTACTGCAGCAGCATATTGACCTACTGATTTACTTCCCATCATCTCTTGTATCATAACTTGATCTATTTTCATATATACAGTTATTACTATACCACTTAAAATTAATGGCCAGGAATCTTTTAAAAGTCCTAAAGCAAGTGTTTTATCAAATTTCCAATTAAATATTGAAATATTATTTTTCGTATAAAAATATATAAAACCTATCGCTAAAATAAAACTCTCAAATAAAAGTATATAAGCAAAATATATTAAAGATGCTTCATTTAATATCAATAAAATCTTAATAATAGATGATAAAGATAACAATATCATATTTGCATATACAGTATATTTACTCAAAACTTTACTTTGAAAATAAAAATCGATTACATTAAAACTTTTAAATATCATAGAAAGTGCTATTATAAATATAAGTGTATTTGTAAAACTATCATTAGATGAAAAACTAATAGATACTAATATCAATAATAAAACAAAAAAAGCACCAGCTAGTTGTAAAATAAAGGATGTTCCTAAAAGTAAATCCCTTTTCCTTTCACCTTTAACTAATTCTCGAACTATTATCGTATTTAGTCCCAATGTAGCAATTACCATAAAAAGACCTGCAAAACTTTGAGAATAACTTAACAGTCCAAAATGCTCTGGACCTAAATACCTTGCTATCCAAATACCAATAAATAATTCACTAGCAATCTTTAAAACTTTTTCTAGAAAAAGCCATGAAGTATTTTTGAAATATTTCATAAATCCTTGATGATTTTTTAGAGATTTTAGTTTTTGAATCATTAATTAACTATCACTATTAAATATATCTCTAGTATATACTTTATCTTTTACATCCATGATATTTTCACTTAGTCTGTTTGCTACTATCACATCAGATATTTTCTTGAACTCATCTAAATCTTTAATAACTTTTGAGTTAAAAAAAGTCTCATCTTCTAAAACTGGCTCATATATAACTACTTCAATACCTTTTGCTTTGATACGCTTCATGATTCCTTGTATTGCACTACTTCTAAAGTTATCACTTCCTGTTTTCATAGTAAGTCTATATATACCTATAGTAGGTGTTAGGTTAGAGGTTTTAGTGGCTAGTGCTATCACCGAGTCTGCTATGAAGTCTTTTCTTGTAGCATTTGATTCTACTATGGCACCTATTATATTTGATGGCACATCTTTATAATTTGCTCTTAGTTGCTTTGTATCTTTTGGTAAACAGTATCCACCATATCCAAAAGATGGATTGTTATAATGAGTACCTATTCGGGGATCTAGTCCAATGCCTGTGATAATATCTTTTGTATCTAGGTCATGCACTTGTGCATAAGAATCAAGCTCATTAAAATATGACACTCTCATAGCAAGATATGTATTAGCAAATAGTTTTATAGCTTCTGATTCTGTAGAATCTGTAAAAAGTACATCTATATTTTCTTTTGTAGCACCTTGTACTAAAAGATTTGCAAATATCTCTGCTCTTTCTGACTTTTCACCTACTATGATACGACTTGGGTTAAGATTGTCATAAAGTGCTGTACCTTCCCTTAAAAACTCTGGTGAAAAGATGATATTTTGAGTATTGCACCCCACTTGTTCTTTAGAACCGGGGGTATCGGCATTTAGTGCCAGAAACTTTTTTTTGATTTTTTCTGTGTATCCAACTGGTACTGTTGATTTTATGATGATTGTTGTGTTTTGATTTATCTCTAGTACATCTTTTATAACTGCTTCTATAGACTTTGTATTGAAGTAGTTGGTTTCAGGATCATAATCAGTAGGTGTAGAAATGATGATAAAATCAGCATTTTTATAGGCTTCTCTTTTATCAAGTGTCGCTTTAAAGTTTAACTCTTTTGTAGCTAAATATTCACTTATTTCTTTATCTTCGATTGGGGATTTTTTAGCATTAAGTAGTTCTACTTTTTCAGGTATAATATCTAAAGCTATTACTTCATTATGTTGAGATAGTAAAATTCCATTTGATAGTCCCACATATCCTGTA
>Ga0233437_1004995_pt1 | contig 14944 bp, 13 predicted proteins | sample SI_122_August201_FD_182714 | JGI IMG/M metagenome (GOLD analysis project Ga0233437, IMG submission 182714) | Seawater microbial communities from Saanich Inlet, British Columbia, Canada - SI_122_August2016_200_MG | ecosystem: Environmental > Aquatic > Marine > Inlet | place: Canada: British... | reverse complement strand
TCTAAAAAAATATTTTCTCATCTAGGGTTTATTAACGTTCCTTTGTTAATTATCTTTAGGATCTACCCTTGTTTATACGATTATGTTGCTTATGCTGCGGGATTGACAAAGATTTCTTTTAAATCCTTCTTTTGGATTACTGTGTTGGCTGGGATTCCTATGATTTTTATTACATATGCTATCTTTAATTATTCTATTAGTTTCACATTAGCAGTTATAATTAATTTAGTTGTTTCAACTTTATTTTTAATTATGATAATTATTTTTTGGAGAAAACACGTAGATAAACATGGGTTGTTTTAGTTATTTTTTTACTCTCCGAATGGAGACCAAGATACTGTATGCTCTTTAGTTATATCTAATATGTCATAATTATTATATTTTTGTATAAACCGTTCTCTAAACTGGTCTAAGGGAGAAAGGATTCCTTTAATCCCTTTTCATATAATATTTCCTTTTTTCTTCTGAAAGTTTTTCTAGAGAATATCTTAACATTGTTCTTGGCATTACTTTGTGGTGTTTATTTAAGAATTTTAATAGAACTTTTTCATTTCTCTTTCCCATTTCTCTTAACATCCAACCAACTGCTTTGTGGATTAAATCATGTTTATCTTCTAGGAGTATTTCTGAAATATTAATTGTGTCTTGGAAATCTTCATTTTTTATGAAAGTGAAGGTTGAAATGATTGCTATTCTTTTTTTCCATAAGTGGTCTGAAGTTGCGAATTCATACAAAATTCTTCTTCTAGATTTTCTATCTAGTAAGTATTCTCCAATTATGTTGGGGGCAGTTACATCCACCAAATCCCAGTTGTTTATGCAGTTATAGTTTTTTATATAGAAATCATAAATTTCTTTTTTTGTATCTTCATCTGCTTTTTTGTATTTGTAAGTTAGAATTATTAATGCGGTCATTCGATATTCGTGTATTGGGGAGGATATTAATTCTTGAAGTTCTTTTAGTGGTGTGTTTATGTATTTTGTAGCTATTATCCTTTGTTGTGGCATGGTCAATCCCAAGAATTGGTCTCCTTCTCCGTAATGACCTTTTCCAGTTTTAAAGAACCTTAAGTATATCTTTGCTTTTTCTGGGTTTGCTAAACTTTTAATTTCTTGTTTTATCATGAAAGAAATAGTTATAAGTTATATAAAAAGTTTACCCGTTATGTATTTTTCTAGTTGCTAGTTTATAAGCAATTATTGCTGTACCTACTATTTGTGCTAAGATTGGGTGTGCTAAATGTAGATCTACAAATCTTAAATCTCCTTCTATTCTTTCTTCTGGAGATGGATCGTTGGACCATAGATATGCTGAAGATCCTAATCCGGGTTTTATCCTTTTACGTTTTTCATTATAATGGTCTGGAAACGTTATTTCTTCATCAGGTGTTAAGGGTCTTGGGCCAACAGGATTCATTTCTCTTTTGAGTATGTTCCAAACTTGTGGCAATTCATCTAAACCTTTTCTCATATATTGGGCTGTCCTCCCTAGTACATCTGCCCTAAATCCTTTTGGTTTTCCTGACGCCTCTAATTCTCCTTCATATGTTGGGGAATTTACTCTTCTATCTGCATTGATTTTCATAGTTCTAACTTTATACTGGGTGAAACCTTTTCCGTTTTCACCTTCTACTCCTCTTTTATAGATTTTCTGACCATTTTTCTTTAGTTCTTTTACATATTCAAAAGCACTATTTATAAAATCAAGACCGTCTTGTGCGCGTATTTTTAGATAGTCTAATGTTAGTGAAAGATTATCTTGGGGCCCATAAGTTTGAACTTCCCCTAGTGGGGGAACTAGTTCTAAGCGTGATTCTTCAACTGTAATTTCTAATCCATTTGGATCCATTTCTTGGACTCTATCTTGACGCATTTTCTGTCTCTTTATCTCTGGGCTGTTTATAAAGCTTTCTATTTTGTAACTACCCCTTAGAAATAATAAATACTCCATAATTAAATATAATTTGTTTTGTAAGTATTTTAATTAAACTTTGAATATGTCTCCATGGCCTGGAATAATATAATCTGCTATTTTTAATATTTTTTCTCTACTTTTATCATATTTTTCTGTGTCCACTACAAAGGTGGGATTTGGTTTTTTACTTAAATCTGCCCAGGATTTATCAGATATTGCGTCTCCTGCGACTACTATTGTACCCTCTTTTGTTTTTACAACAACAGATATCATATCTCCAGTGTGACCGGGAGTGTGGATTATGCTTACATCTTTTGAGATTTCAGCACCATCAGAAAGATCTTGTCTTTTTAAGGTGCCTTCTGATAAAGATTGACACATTCCTGGATATCCGGTTCCCCCTATAAATCTTAAAAAAATCTTTGATCTATTAAAAAGGTTTACATTTATCATGTGATCTAAATGAAGGTGTGTTAAAATAACTTTATCAATATCTTCTGGTTCTAATCCTTCTTTTTTTAGGGCATTTAGTATTTCTTCTTTATCATGAAATGTTCCTGTATCAACCAAAATGTTTTCTTCTCCTTTAATTAGAGTTACAGTGGATCCTATTGCTAAGGTTTCTTCTTCAATAAATTCATGTTTTCCTTTAAACAAAACTTTTACTTCTACCATTTTTTAATACGCCGGGACTGGGATTTGAACCCAGACACCCGTGAGGGTCAGGCTTTCCAGGCCTGTGCAATAACCAGATTATGCGATCCCGGCATAGGTTTTGAACTGCTTAAATTGTTTATAAAGTTTACTTTTAGTTAATTTTATAAATTCTTAATCTAAATTATGATCTATGTTAGGGGTGCAAATCTTAATCTTAGTTGTTTTGATTATATTATCTGGCTTTTTCTCTGGTATAGAAACTGCTATGGTATCTCTTAATCAAGTAAAGGTTAATGCTTTATTGAAACAAAAGAAGAGGGGTGCAGAAACACTTCATAGATTGAAAAGTAATTCTCATAAATTAATTATAACATTACTAATCGGAAATAATTTAGTTAATATTGGTGCTGCTTCTTTTGCTACTGTTGTGTTCACACAATTGTTTGGTTCTAGTGGTTTGGGTATTGCTACAGGGATTATGACTTTTATGATTTTAGTATTTGGTGAGATAACCCCTAAAACCTTTGCTGCACAAAATGCAGAGAAAATTTCTCTTTTGGTTGCGAAACCTATTGAAATTTTGTCCTATATTCTCTTACCTTTTGTTTGGTTGTTTGGAATGATAGCTAAGGGTATGTTAAAACTATTAGGTTCTAAGGAAGATAGTTCCCTTTCTGAAGAAGAGCTAAGAACAATTGTTACAATGGGCAAGGCAGAAGGCTTGTTGAGCAAAGAGGCCGCAAGTATGATGCACAATGTTTTGAAATTTGAAGGAACTAAAGTTACAGAAATTATGACACTTAAGGAAAATATTGAAATGGTTGATGGGGATGCTAAACTGAAAGATGTTCTTAATTTTGTTGTTAAGTCTCCTTATTCTAATTATCCTGTTTACTTAAAGAATAAAAATAAGATTGTTGGAGTATTGGATGTTGATGATGTTTTAAAATATACAAAAAATAAGAAGTTTGATATTAAGGTTAAAACAATCTCTAAGCTTCCTTATTTTGTTAAGAAAGATAAAGAAATAGATGATTTGCTTACTGAATTTGAAGGAAAACATTTTCCCCTTGCAATTGTTTTAGATAAGAAGAAAGTTGTTGGATTGGTTACGGTAGAAGATATCTTGGAAGAAATTGTTGGGGACATCTTTGATAAGAGTAAACGTGGAGAAGTTTATGTTAAAAAAATAAATGACAGATTATTTAGGGTTGATGCGAGTGTTTTTGTTCAAGAAATCAATAAGCGCTTACATGTGGGCCTTAGATCTAAACATTTTGATACGATTGGTTCTTTTGTTGAACACAAACTTAAGAAGACTCCTGTTAGGGGTGATAAGATTAAATTAAGAAAGATTATTTTAGAAGTTAATAGGATTACCAAGAAGCATGGTGTAAAAAGTGTGCAAATCATGAAAAGATAATTCCTAAAATTTATAAAGCGTTTATTTTTTAACCTATTATGTGTGGAATTGCAGCGTATATTGGAAAAAAAGAGGCCGCGCCTATTCTTTTGGGATCTATAAAAAAATTAGAGTATAGGGGATATGATTCTTGTGGTATTGCAACTGTTTGTGATAGTGAATTAGAGTGCAGAAAAGGTACTGGTAAGATTAGAGAGGTTGATTCTCAAATGAGTTTATCTGAGTTAAATGGTACTGTTGGTATTGCTCATACTCGTTGGGCAACTCATGGAGAACCAAATGATGCAAATGCGCATCCTCATCTCAACTTTAATGAAGAAATTGCTATAGTTCATAATGGGATAATTGAGAATGCTAATGTTTTGAAAAAAGTTTTAATTAAAAAAGGATACGAGTTTAGAAGTGAGACTGATACAGAAGTCGTGGTACATTTAATTGATAATTTTATTAAAGAAGGAAACTTGATGGGCGATGCTTTTATGAAAGCTTTGAAAACAATTGAGGGTGCTTTTGCTATTGTAGCAATTAATAAGAACAAACCTCATAAATTGTATGTTGCTAAGAAAGGGAGTCCATTGGTTTTGGGGATTGGGGAAGATGAAGTTTTTGTTGCCTCTGATACTTTGCCGATTTTACCTTATACTAAAAATGTTGTTTATTTACATGATGGGGATGTTGGAATTATTACTGAGAATAATTTTACTATTAGAGATTTGGGCAATTTAGATGTTTCTAGGGATGTTAGTGTTTTAAATGAAGATGTTGAAGAGATAAGTAAACAAGGTTTTGATCATTATATGTTGAAGGAGATCTTTGAGCAGCCAGAGAGTATTTCTAGGGCATTCAAGGGTAGGATTGAGAAAGGGTATCCCCGGTTAGATGGATTGAATATCCCAGATTCTGAACTCTCTGGAATCAAAAGGATTATTTTATTGGGTTGTGGTACGTCTTGGCATGCGTGTTTGGTTGGAGCATATTTATTTGAAGGAATATCTAAGATCCCAACACTTGTTGAATATGCTTCAGAGTTTAGATATAGGGATCCAATTTTATCTTCTAGTGATTTAGTTATTGCCTTGTCTCAAAGTGGGGAAACTGCAGATACTATTGCTGCCTTGGAAGAGGCTAAATCAAAAGGTGCTAGAACACTTGGTATTGTTAATGTTGTTAGTTCTTCTATAGCTCGTATGGTTGAAGGGGGGGTTTATATGAAGGCTGGGAGAGAAATTGGGGTGGCTTCCACTAAGGCGTTTACTTCTAATTTAGTTAGTTTATACTTAATGTCAGTTTATTTTGGTCGTTTGAGAAAAGTTGTGAGTGATGGTAAATCTTTAAGGATGATGGAAGAGTTGTCTAAAATTCCAGGGTTAGTTCAAGAAATATTAAATGAATCTGGAAATATTGAAAGGATTGCTTCTAAATATTTTAATTCTTCAAATGCTTTGTACTTGGGCCGTAATTATAATTTTCCAATTGCTTTAGAAGGTGCCTTGAAGTTGAAAGAGATATCGTATATTCATGCTGAAGGATATCCTGCTGCTGAGATGAAACATGGTCCGATTGCTTTGATTGATGAAAATATGCCGGTGGTTGTTATTGCCCCTGAAGGTCGTTTGTATGGAAAAGTCTTGAGTAATATTTCTGAAGTTAAATCTCGTAAAGGAAAAGTTATTGTTATTACAACTAATGGTTTGGAGGACTTTGATGAAGTTATTAAGATTCCAAAAGTTTCTGAAAGCTTGATGCCTTTGTTAAGTGTGATTCCTACACAATTGCTTGCTTACTATATTGCTAAGAAACGTGGTTGTGAGATAGATAAGCCCAGAAATTTAGCTAAATCTGTTACTGTTGAATAATGGGTTTGAAAAATTAACATATATTTTTGATTTTCATAATACTTTTATAATTGAAGTAACTATTGTTAATAAAATGGTTAGATTGAATACTACAAATTATTGTACATTTGATCTAGCTTGCGACATCTCCTGCATTTGCTAGGGGATTAGTCAAAAACTAATTCTTGAATCTTTTACAAGCTCTCTACCAAGATTTGAGGGTTAGTTCAAACGGGGGGAATAACCATGCAAGAACATGAGAAAAGTTGTAGTTTATGTGGGTATGAGATAAGTAGCCCTACCTGTGTGGACTGCCTAAGAAAACAAATAATTGGCTTTATAGGAAATAGAGTCGATCTTAAACAAGACGTAGAAGAGAATATACAGATATTTGAATGCTTTGATACACATAAGGCAGAATGTATCTTTTGTGATGATGCTGTAGCAGTTTGTAGCTTCTGCTTTTATAGGGATGTTTATCAAGTGTTGAAGCAAAGTAATCTGGCACTTGCTGAAGAGTTTGCCAGATTGTTCCAATGTTCTGGTGAAATACAGACCTATCTAAACCATTATTTTTCTTCTTCTTCTTCTAATGTTGCTTAGGGGCTTCTTTATTGTTTTCTTTTAGAAAGCTTTAAATAAAATTTCTTTAATTAATTAAATATGAAAAAGGGTGTTTATCTAAAGTGTAAGGGTTCTTTTGAATATGATAAGAAAATATACATTTTAACGGATAAAAAGACAAAGTCTACAAAATATAAATATGTAACATTGGGAGAATTTTTTAAAAGGATTGGAAATTACGATTTTGATTTTTTATTAATTATTAGAGATTGTAAGATACTCCATGACCCATTAAAATTAATATCTGTTATTCAAAGGGGTTTAAAAAGTGGAAATCTTATTGGTTCTTCAGAAAGAATTTTAGTAAAATTAGATGGTATTTTAATAGGACTAAATAAGATAGAAATTTTAAAGTTAAAAGTAATCTCGAATATTTATAATTCATTAGTAGATTATTCCCATGCATTATTTATCTATAAGGGGATACCCCTACCTTCCCCAAAAAATATAACTAAAAGACTAAAAGAAAATTTTGATATAAAGGGGATGGATATTAAAATTATTGATAAAATAGATTATATTATTAATTTCTATAGATCTATTGAAAGGGGAGAAAGAAAAAATATTTTAGGATCTGAGTTAGATTCACTTTATTCTGATTTAAAATTAATAAAATCTGGAATGGGGGCTTTGATGGATGATTAGTTTATCAACAATAAAAAAAGAACTAAAACCTTTATTAAAATTAAAAGGAAACCTAGAATTAGTTTACATATTTGGCTCCTTTAAATCTCGAAACTATAATGATGTGGATATACTAATCATAGTAAACGATGAAACAAAAAAAGGAGAATTAGCTTTAATAAACTCTGTAATAAAAGAAATCAAAAAGAAATCAAAAATATCCTTCCATTTTCAAGGGGTAAAATATCTCGGTGCGTGGTGGAGAGCAATAATTGAAGGGGAGCCATGGATTTTAACATCATTAAATTCAAGTATTGCAATATATGACAATTTTTCAATAATAAAATCATTAAAAAAGTTATTAAAAAAGGAGAAAACATACAATAAAGAAAGTAGAATTGATAAACTAATTGAATCATCAAACAATTACGAAGTTGAAATACGTGAAGTTCTATTAAAAAGTATTTCAGACTTATCCAATATTGCAACGGAAGTTTCTCAGATATATCTGTTAAAGAAAAATATTGTGGCTATAGATAAAAGAAAAATACTAAAACATTTGAAAACAAATTTGTCTGGAGATTATGTTGATGTTTATAGAGAAGTAATAGATCTTGAAAGAAAGTACCAAAAAGGATTTTTAACTGAGTTTACAAGTGAAAATTTAGAATATTACCTTGAAAAAATACAATTATTCATAAAAAAATTAGAAAAGGGATATTAGATGGATAAATATAAGGATAAAATAGACAAGCTAATTGGAAAGTATGAACGTGGGGTTAAAGCGGAAATAAAAGAAGATGCAGCGTTCATTGCAGAAAATACACCAGATCAATTAGATAAATATGCAACCGTGGTTGGGAAATATAAAGGTGATGTAGCTAGGAAGATTTCAAAGCAAGCAAGGGAAATTATAGAATATTTAGATCGAACAAAGGGTACTGAAGTAAAACCCCTTGTAACTTTAGGCGATTATTTAGACAGAATGTCTAATAATAAAATAACCAAATTAATTGGAAAATATGAGCATGAATGGGCAGCAAAACAAGTTGTGGAAAGTTTAGCGTCCATAGCAGCGTATCGCCCTGAAGAGTTAGAACAATATATGGATTTGATGGGCAATAGCATACTTCCAAAACTGATTAATAAGCATGCAACTAAAAACAAAGAAGCAATGGGGGTCAATTTTGATGAAGGAAAACAATTGAGAGAATCTGTAAAATTTGCTTCACGGGCTTCAAGATTTGCAAGTAAATATCCTGAGGAATTAAAGAGATTATTAACACTTACAAAAAATTATAAAGAAGATCAAATTACCAAGATAATACATTGTGGGGCAATGATGGGAACCCAGTATAAAAAAAGTGATGCCTTTGATAATTTTTTCAAAGTAATTAAAAGTAGGGATGGAGACATTGGAGGGAGCATTTCAAGTTATGTTCTAGGATATACAGAAGATATTTATTTTATGGGGGCAGATCCTGCCAGATTATTAAACCTAATATTGCCCTATGATGATAGTACTATAATGAGAGTATTGGCAATAGTCGGTGGATTGTCATGGAAAGAGGGACAGGATCACCATGCAAGTAAAAACTCTAGTTCATTTATAGATTATTTAGAAAATTCAAAAGATGTAAATGAAGCAGAAGTAAATAAAATTCCCTGGCAATTAGAGGAGAGGGAGCTAGAAAAACTAAAGGATGAAAAAGGAACATTAAAGGACAAAAATAAAGCATTGGGATTATATCGTTCATTAAAAGATAAAATTGATATTTCCCTTCCAAGCATTAGTAAAGAATGGCAAAGTGAGATCCAAGGGATAATTATTAGTTTCTTAAAGCAAAACTATCCTTTAATCCCTGATTACCCCTCTATAGCATTTTCCAATGCATTGAATAATCAAGATTTTATACAAGATATAATTGGATTTACAAGCACATATGAAGAAAAGGGCGATCTAAATGCAATAAAAAGATTAAATGAATTAGTTTTGGCCTACGCGAAATATGGCAATAAAGGCATAAGGGGTTACAAATCCACGCAACGGAATAACCTAACTGTAGAAACAAGAGAAGTATTGCAGTGCGTAAATAACTACGAAGGAAATTCAAAATCAAAAAAAGAAAACCTTTATTCAAATTTTGAGAATACCATTGAAAACTTACGTAGACATATTCAGGAAAATGGAGATATTTCTAAAAGTGTTGCTAATCCTGCAGACATAGACAAACATTTAGAAAAAATAAGTAATCTATCTCAAAAAGTTAAAACTGCATTTTCAGGAGGGATTGAATCATTAATAGATTTACAAAAAAAATCTAAAGGAAAAACAAAAAAGGAAGCTGATCGAGCCATAGGATTATACAAAAAAATTGAGGCTTTGAAAGATGTGGATGCATTAGAAACTGCAAATATAATCTCTGATAAAGTTGAATTAGCAAGCGATATGAAACCAAAAGAAGTAGGAAAGTATTTAGACTCATTAAAAGAAAAATACTCATCAGAATTAAATGGTTTGGAGTTTAGCTTAAAGAATATACAAAGGACGCTAGAAGAAAAAGGGAAACCAGCTTCTACAATTGCATCCGATTTAGTTGGAGTGATAAATGGATTAAAAAACCACGGCAAATCAGAAGATAAAGAATTTACTGCAAAAATTAGTCACGATTTTTCAAAACTATTAACAATTGGAAGATATGGAAATTCTGGTAATGGAAATTGTCAACAATTTAGTCAAAGAGGGTGGTATAATTTATCATTAATGGGTTTTATTGGAGACTCAAATGAAGAAATTATTATTCTAAGTGATTCAGATGGAGAAATGACTGGATTTGTAAATTTACATGGAATCAAAGTAAATGGAGAAGATGGATTTCTTGTAGAGAGGGTGTATACCAATTTAACTCAAAGTACATCCCAAATGGAAAGTGCAGTAACCAATCTAATTGAGAGTTTAAAAACGGAAAATCTTAGATTTTTTAGGGTGGATGGGGCTGGAAAGGAAGTTACTGTTGAAGTCTCTCCTTCCATCGTTCCAAGGTATCTGGATTCCTTGGCAAAAGAAAGGCTTCAAAAAGGTGGGAAGGCAGAAGTTAAACTTGTTGAATTATAGTTAAATTTTTATATTTACTTAGAATTATTCTAACATTTCAATTTCTATGTTAACACCTTCTGGTATTTGAACTCTCATAACTAATCTTAAAGCTCTTTCATCTACTCCAAGATCAATTAATCTTTTATGAATTCTCATGGAATATCTTTCCCAAGATGCTTTTCCTTCACCATCTGGAGATTTTCTTGTGGTTAATTTTAATTCTTTTGTTGGCAATGTAATTGGACCAGCCATTGCAGTTTTTGTTCTTTCAGCTATGTCTTTAATAGAACCACAGATTTGATTAAGTGAATCTATCTCTGCACTTGCCAATGAAATTCTTGCTTTTTGCATTTTCTTATTTTGGTCAAAATTATGTATTTATAAAGATATCGGAAAGATTACGTAATGTCTTTTGGGAAGTAATAAAACTTTAATATTGTTAAATAATGCCCTAGGAATTTATTTTCAAATACTTTTGGTTTTAACCCCTCTTTTTTCATACCTGTTATTAATGCTGTTCCTCCTTCATGCCTTATTAATTCATCTGCTTGTGAGAGGTACATATCAATTTTTTTATTTTGTAGGCCATCTATATTATTTATTGGGGCTAATCTTTCCCAATATTTTTTTAGTTGTTTTAGTGTTACTCCTTTTTTTTCGAATTCTTTTCTCATTTCTTGGGTTTTTATTCCTGTCCAAACAGATTCTGCTAAACAGTGCCCGGGTACAATTAAAACTATCTTATTTATTAATGGATTATTGTTTGCTATTCTACAAGCATTAACACATCCCAGGCTAGTTCCATAAAGATTTATCTTTTTGTATTTTTTACTTAATTCTTTTATTTCTAAACGGACACTTTTTTTAATTTCTTTGAAACATTTTAGTGTTTGTTTATAATCTGAAGTTAGGATATTTGGATGGAAAGTATATTCTAAACAAGAATGTCCTTTTTTTAAAATTCTTTTTTTTAATGGTTCATATTCTACAAATCTTTCTCCCCAACCTGGAAGCAATATGTCTATTTCCTTTGCACCTTTTTTTGAAATTAATTTCTTTTTTATATAGTTTTTTGGGAGGGTTTTTCCACCTTCCTTCTTTTTTTTGAATAAATTTATTATGCCATCAATCACTTTAATAATATTTTATTTTTTTCACTTTAAATAAGTTTTGTAGAAATAAAAGAAAGAAAAAGTAAAACGCTTTATGCGCTTTTCTTTATTAAGTCAATACACATTCCTGCAGCAACAGTTGTACCTGCATCTCTAATGGCGAATCTGGACATTTGTGGTATCTCAGAGTTCTTTTCCAATACTAGAGGCTTTGTAGGTTTAACTTTTACAATAGCTGCATCTCCGTTCTTTAGCATATCTGGGTTTTCTTCAATAGTTTCCCCAGTAGCTGGATTAATTTTCTTAACTAATTCAGTTATTTGACATGCTGTTTGTGCGGTGTGTATGTGGAATACTGGTGTGTACCCTGCTGTTAAAACACTTGGGTGTTTTAATACAACAATTTGTGCTGTAAACTCTTGCACAAGTGTAGGTGGGCTAGCTACATGCCCTAGAACGTCTCCACGAGCGATATCTTTCTTACCGATACCTCTTACGCTAAATCCACAGTTATCTCCTGGGATTGCTTCTGTGATCTGTTCATGGTGCATTTCTATAGTTTTAACTTCACCTGTAACACCTTTTCCATCTCTTGCTGGTATAACAATAACTTTGTCACCAATCTTCATTGTACCTGTTTCAACTCTACCCACTGGAACTACACCAATTCCTGCAATGCTATAAACATCTTGGATTGGAAGTCTTAATGGTAATCCAGTTGGTTTTTCAGGTTCTTTGAACAAGTCTAATTGTTCTCTTAAAGTTGGTCCTTTATACCAAGTCATATTTTCTGACTTCTTAACTATATTGTCACCTTGGAATGCACTAGCTGGTATCATTGGCACTTCATCTGGGTTATATCCGACTTGTTTTAACAAAGTTGTTAATTCTTCTTTTACTTTGTTATATCTGTCTTCAGCCCATTCAGATGCGTCCATTTTGTTTACCAAAATAGCCATTTGAGAGACACCCAATGTTCTAGATAAGAACAAGTGTTCTTTTGTTTGTTCCATAATTCCTTCTGGAGCTGCTACAACTAGAACTCCAACATCTGCTTGGGATGCTCCGGTAATCATGTTTTTAACAAAATCTCTGTGTCCTGGTGCGTCTATAACTGTGTATTCGTATTTATCTGTTAAGAACTTTTTGTGTGATAGATCGATTGTAACTCCTCTCTCTTGTTCTTCTTTTAAGTTATCCATAACAAAAGCGAATTCAAATCCACCTTTTCCAAGTTCTTGTGCTTTATCTTTTAATTTTCTCATCTGATTTTCTGAAATGTTACCAGAATCAAACATAAGTCTTCCTACAGATGTTGATTTACCAGCATCTACGTGACCTATGAATACAATATTTACGTGTGGTTTTTCTTTAGCCATTTTAATCCTCCATCATATAAGAATGATTGATTTTTATGTGTAAATCGTTGATTTATAAGGTTTTTGGTTGTTTAGACGGGATTAAGCAGTTAAGAATTCAATTATCTGATCTGAAAAACCATATTGAATATTTTCTGGTTCCCCGACTAGTTTTTCCATTTCTGATCTTTTGTAAACGCCACCACATACTATTAAAATTTGTTTACTAATGCTTCCTATTGTTTCTTTAACTATTCTTGCGTATTTATCTGTGTTTAAGGGGATCTCCATGGAGGGGTGCCACACTATTCTATCATATTGGTCTAGTGCTTCAGTAAATATTTCTTCCTCTGGAAAGTGTTGAAGTTGAATATCTAACCCTTGAATTTTTCTTGTTAGATCTCTTTCAAGTTCTGAAGCAGCATATTTATCATGGGGGTTTAATCCTCCTTTTTGATGATTGAATAGGGCTACTTTCATTTTAAAAGAAATAATTAAGCGTTTTCACTTAAACCTTTTCTATTTCTGATTTGTTTAACTATCTTTGGTTGTAGATTGGTAGGTAGTTTCTCAAATTGCTGATCTACAATGAAGTATGATCCACGACCAGAAGTTGTACTTCTCAAATCTGAAGCTAATCCAATCATTTCTGCAACTGGTAATTTAGCTTTAACTGTGATGTGTTCACCTTTTTGATCTACATTTAGTAATTGACCACGTTTATTTTGTATCATTGCAGATAAATTTCCTAAGTATGTTGCAGGAGATTCGATTTGTAACACTTGTACAGGTTCTAGGATGTGGGGTACTGCATTGTTCATTCCACCCTTAATAGATTCTCTGATAGCGGGATAAACTTGTGCTGGACCTCTGTGAATGGCATCTTCGTGTAATTTCATATCATTTATTGTGATTTTTATTTTAGAACAAGGTTCTCTTGCTAATGGGCCTGCATCTATAACTTGCTGGAATCCATCCATAATCATTTCTATAACTTCTCCAATATGTACAATACCACGAGTACCATCAACTAAAAGATTTCCTTTGTAGATTTGTCTTACTTTTTTAGCAGATTTAGTGTCTATCCCCAATTCTACTAATTTTTCTACTACTTTTGCATCTTTTTTCTTAATTCTTGTTTCAGGTAGTTCGCCTGCTTTGATTGCTTCATAAATATTATCTTCTAAGGGTTCTACGGTCATAAAGAACTTGTTGTGCTTGTTTGGGGACTTTCCTTCCATTTCTGGAGATTGTTTTCCAACTGTTTCTCTGTAAACAACAATTGGTGGTGATGTTTGGACATCTAATCCTTTTTCAGCTACAATTCTGTTTTCCATAATTTCTAAGTGTAATTCACCCATTCCATGCATTAGATTTTCCCCGGTTTCTTCATTAATTTCTATTTTGATTGAAGGATCTTCTTTTCCTACTTCTTTTAGAACTTCAATTAGCTTTGGTAAATCAGAAGCTTTTTTTGCTTCAATGGATTTTGTGATAACTGGTTCAAATATGTGTTTTATTGCTTCAAATGGTTCCATTGGCTCAGATGAAACTGTTTCTCCTGGGAATGTATCTTTTAGTCCTACTAGTCCTACAATGTTTCCTGCTGGGATTTCATCAATGGCCATTCTTTTAGCCCCTTTATACACAGAAACTTGTTGTAACCTAACGTTTTTCTTTGCAAGATTAAGATACACCTCTGAACCTTGTTTTAGTGTTCCTGAAAATAATCTTCCTGCAGAAATTTCTCCTGCATGTTTATCTACAACTATTTTTGTTACAATAAATGCAACTGGACCGTTTGGGTCACAATTAACTAAAGCTTTTCCTAAATCGCTATCTAAATCTCCTCTCCAAATCTTTGGAATTCTATATGCTTGTGCTTGTTGTGGATCTTGATGGTGTTGAATTGTCATATCTAGTACAACTTCATGAATTGGAGCCTTTTTTGCTAATTCTTTGTAATTTCCTGATTCATAGGCATCTATTATGTCTTTGAATGTGATACCATGTTTTTTCATGTATGGTAGGGAGATCCCCCAGTTGTGGAATGCTGAACCAAATGCTACTGAACCATCTTGAATGTTCACTTTCCATTCTTGCTTGAATTCTTCTGGTGCATGAACTTCAATGAACTTGTTTACTTCACTTATGATTCCTACAAATTTTTGTTGCATTGCTTCTGGAGTTAATTTAACTTCTTTGATTAGTCTATCAACTTTATTTATGAATAGGATTGGTTTTACTTTTTCTCTTAAAGCTTGTTTTAGAACTGTTTCTGTTTGCGGCATAATTCCTT
>Ga0233437_1004992_pt1 | contig 14952 bp, 8 predicted proteins | sample SI_122_August201_FD_182714 | JGI IMG/M metagenome (GOLD analysis project Ga0233437, IMG submission 182714) | Seawater microbial communities from Saanich Inlet, British Columbia, Canada - SI_122_August2016_200_MG | ecosystem: Environmental > Aquatic > Marine > Inlet | place: Canada: British... | reverse complement strand
AGACCGCGTCTCTCAAGGCTCTCTTACAACCATCCACACACTCTTGGAATGGCGTGCCCATATATTAGCAGAATTAGAACTTGTTCCCACACAATTTGCTGACAGCTCATCATTTCAGCTCCGCACCGATAAAGACAGTTCTTTGTGGCAATATCTCCATCAAATGATAGCACGAACGAGAACACTACCACAGTGGCAAGCCCCATCTTTTGTTGAACAATCTCCGTCCACACAACGCAAAATGGCACAAGAAGAGTATGATAAAACAACTGATTTACTAAACAGAACCTTTGAGATCTGTGTCCTTTTCTTTTTTGCTGGCCTTTTAAAGCTCAATGAAATTTTCCATCACAACCAAAGGTCTCGTTTTCTCCATTTTTCCCAAAGATCATTGGCCATCATACGAAAAGAACAAGCAAAAATTATAATCAAAAAACAACAAGAAGAACAAGCACGCAGAGAAGCGTTACAAAAAGCAGCAAGAGTAAGATTAGAAGAACATCGCCCTGAAAGAATAAAGCAACAACAGCCAAAACTTCAAGGGCCTAAGCTTGTTGTCATTGATGGTGCAGCTCTAGACCGCGCAGCACGCATAGCAGCCTATGAAGTTGCTCTTGAGGAAGACAGCGCTGATGATAGTCTCACAGATACTTCTGATCCTGAAACACTAAACAAAACAGAAGCACCTAAAAAAGCCAAAGCTAAAAAGCCTTATACTGAAATAGTTGAAGAACACCTTAGAACCTATGAACGTTATTCTGTTGAGGAAGTCGTAGCAGCCCTTAAAGAAGGTTCTCCTACAATTGAATTCAGTGATACAAAATTGCTACAAAAAGTTCAGCGCTCACCACAATACCGCTCTTTTTTAAGAACCCTTATTGAACTAAAATATTTTTACATGCATAAAAAAGTACGCGAACAGAGAAGAAAAGTACAACGCACTATTTCAAAAATGGAATTTTATTCAGTTAAAGTAAGCCAAGGGGCACGTCTTTGTTTTACAAAAGACAATGGCAATATCACAATCCACTTTCTTGGCACACACAGGGAGTATGAACGCTTTTTAAGCTCGTAATTAATTATGTATCTTGACTTTAACAACATGAAAATGTCCTACGAACTCTTTCTCAATTACATGAACCCGCAAAACAATGCGGAAAAAGAGGAAGCAAAGACACTCATGACAACGCTCGAGGGTTTTAACGGAAATTTTGATAGCGGCATTCTCTTAACCGATATTATTGACTGTTCGATTAAAAAAGAGCGCTACCCCTTGATTTTTGAAACCTACAAAACACTGAAAAAATTAGTTAAACCCTTACCTGAAAGTTTGGATTATTTACAGACAAACTCTGTACTTGTTCTGGTGAGCCTTGACAAACTGCAAGACCATGCCAGCTATGCTGCATCAATTGAAACCATTCTTGTAGCCCTAGGTCTCGTAAAAGAAGCGTGCCAGGTTGGCTTGTACACCATGTTGTTCACCTCCTATGTTTTGGATAATAGTTCCAACAAAGAAGAGCTCTATGGAATATTAGAAGACGCAGCCCGAGCAAGAGGGGTTGACATAGAAGATCTTAGCAGCATGGAAGCTATTTATAATCATTCTTATCAAAATACACCAGGCTGTCAGACAGCCGCGGTAGCTCAAGCCTATCTCACAGGCGGTCGTGAAGCGGAAATGAAAAAATTAGAAGAGTTTGACCCTCTATTAAAAGCCACACTGAATATGGCTATTTGGAATCAATCAGCCGAGCTTAAATGATTTAGCGCGACCAAGCTGGATAACAGTGCCCTCACCCACAACGAAGAAATTTTTCTGACTACCAAGATTTTTCGTTTCACCTGTTGTTGTGTTCTCCTCTGTGATCAAAATCTTACTACCATCAGAAACACTAGGATCTCTTTCTAGTTTTAATTTGATTTCATTGCCCGATTCATCTGTGTAAGTAAGATATGTTGGGTTCTTGCCAAAATGCCTGATCTGAAAACCAAAAGCATGCTTCTTTATCTTTATATGGCCATCAATACTTTTCTTGCCATCATATCCACTCACAGAAGCATCAAGAACACACGCCTCCATTTCAGAAGGCAAACCACGCATACGTCCAATCACATGCTCCTGACCATCTGATAAACTTGCCATAAAATCTGCGGGGATTTGTACAGGTCCATTTGAAACAGAGGCAGAATCAGAAACGCTTTCTGGCTGATAACCACGAACATCAATTGCGGGCATCATTTTAGCTGCCCCACCAACCATAACCTCATCACCAGGAGGAACAACCTGCGGACGTACGCGAACACCAATCATGGTTCCATCATGAAACTCTGTTTCTGTATCAACAAGATAAAGACCAGCAACACCCTCTTCGTGAGCACCATAAAGACTGTCATGTTGTGGATCGGCAATGATTTCACCAACACGATCATCTGTAATTCGTACCCAAGCATGGCGACCACCAAATTGTTTACCCTTTTCAAACTGTGACTCAATGCCTAAATATTGATACGCTACTTGCAAAAGCATACCTCGCTCATTGCACACACCCTGCTCCACAAAATCACCTAACAGAAATAGTCGCGCCTTAAGATGACCGTATATGCGAGCTTTATCATAAGCTGTATTTTCAGAAACAGCTTTCCAAGCCAGTTTTGCTGCTTCTGCATACGTTATCTCACCGCTGTCCAGTCTATTCCTAATAGGAAGAATGTTCTGCTCTATATACTGTACAAGTCTGGGATCAGAAAAATCGGCAATCACACGCTTACCATTAACAGATTCATTGACTTCACGATCCTTAAATTGCGGGTTGGCAACACGTGAATACTCACTCGTCAAATCATGCTCAGTACCCCCTTGTCTTAAAAGTAAAACATCTGATAACTTGAAAATTGTTTGATGATGAGGTGGGTTTGCATCGGTAAATAGAATGACCTGCTCCCCTGTTTCGTCACGAGTAATAAGCTCTGTACGACCACGATACTTATCTTTATTGGTCTGATTTAAATACACGACCGCATCTTCCACCACAACAGGCCAGTCACCAATTCTTTTTGTTCCCACCTTTTTATTACCAATAAAAACAGCCTGCGTTTCACCAGAAACTTTTGTATATGGCTCGGCAACAACCTGCCTACCATCTTCCATCGCAAACCGACCAGGATGACTCACGGGAAGACCACTAATGGAATCCCTACTACCTTGTTGCACAGGAATTGTTAGTTCTACATTTCTTTTAAGAGAACCCGCGTCTCTTCTTCGTAAGGCATCAGCAATTCTTGCCTCAACAGCAGGACCTCCTACCTCAACTTTTCTTGGTTGTTGTTTTGGCAGTTGTCTTGGCAAGCGGGCTTTAAGGACTCCATCTACATAAAAATACTCACCACCTTTAACTGGGTGAAAAACACCGTATGGTAATTCTTGACCATCAATCTTACAAGACTTGCCACGCTGACGCACAACACCCCATTGTCCTTCCTTATATTGCAACGTTGCCACAACTTCACCATCTTCACCAAGACCAAATAGAGGCATAGATTTTCTGCCACTTCCTAAATATTCAAGGATTTCATCTGGGTGAGTAAAACTATCAGCAGCACGAGGTCGACTTGGTTTTTTTTGTTCTACTTTAGCTTGAGCTTGCACGGGAGCTTGAGAAACTTGTGGCAATTCAGAAGGTAATTCAGCAACCACAACACCATCCACCATCAATTGCTCACCACCAGTAACAGGATAAAAAACATCAGGAATTGCTGGCTCACCATTAACGGTTAGCCCACGAGCTAAACTAGCAGTCACACCCCACTGCCCATCTTTATAACTAAGCCCCCCAATAACTCTCAGCCCCTCTTTATCTGCTATGGGCATGGTTCTTCCTGAATCAATAATTGAGCTCACTTGTTCTGGGGAGATGTAGCGCGGAGATCTTGTTAAAGCTGGTTTTTGAGTTTGTCCTTTTTCAGTCGTTCCCGATGTATAGAAAACTAAACCCGCACCTGGTGTCCACACAACAGCAACACCGAGTTTATTTCTCATATCTTGAGGAGAGGGCTGATCAGAATATTTGGACCAAGAAAAATGACTGTGGAAATGTATGAGATCTAGACCTGTTCTATCGACAGACGGATTAGATCCTTCGGGCACACCCAAAACTCGCTTTTGTTGTTCTGTTAGTGCAAAACTGTTTATTTTTATTTCACCATCTTGATAAACATCTCTTTGATTTTCAATAAAAGCTAGAGATTCTGAAACCGCAGATTTAGGAATAAAATCTACAATGAGCACGGTTCCATCTTCTTGAACCTCTTGCACAAAATCGCCCTTAGTCTCAGTTTGCACACCATTGCTGGCAATGGCCAACCAAGCCTCTACTTTTTTCACAACATAATCAGGAACTAAATAACGCTGCGGATTCCCTTGTTCGTCTACAAAATCAATTTGTTGTGCTATGGGTGCATCCTGATAGTTATCTGGACGGGGATTCTGTATATGAAAATCATAAACTTGATGGGGGGTTCCTGACAGACGTCTAAACTTAACTCCCTTTTCTACAGGAAGAAAAAAGCTCCCCACATAATATGCCACGTTATCAAGCTCTACATCAAAGGAACGTGCTACTTCTTTATAGGGCACAGCACCTTTTCCTGGCACTAGCCTTTTCCTAACGTCTGGTGTTTGTGAGAACTCATAGATGACACTGACCTCTTTCCAAAATCTTTCTTGCACATCAGCTGGCCATGTACTCACCCGAGCTTCAAGAGCGGCTACATCCCCTTTATAGTGTGTGCGAACTAAATCTTTGCCACGTTGAATGCTCTGCTGTTCAGGAGTCAAAACTGTGGCGACATCACTCACCACAGAAGCCTCTGACTGAACATCTTCATAAAACACAAGCTCAGTCACAGTCCCATCTTTAGATTCAACAGTGACGATAGGATTGTGGTCATCATCAAAATCTATTTTCCTAACAAATCCTTCTGCGATAAGAGAGCCATCAGGGGCTCTAAACTGTGCCTCTGTACCAAGACTAAATCCCTGATCGAAAAGAGCATCCATCTCATCACTGGATACATGCTTTTCCGCTTGCTTAGGTGCTACTGCTGAAGGTGTCGCAGCTGCCACAGAGCTCACATCACTATCTGACTCGGTGCGCACGTCTACATCTGCAAAACCGTCTTGATCATCAGTATCAAAGTGCCACGGATCATTGGCAGGATTATAAGGCCCTGTGCCGTCAGCATCATCAACAGTTTTAACATCATCGGTATCAGCCATGTCAGGACTTCCTACAACAGGCATTGCTTGAGTATCGACACCTAAGGGACGGCCTTGGGGTTTTGTCGCAACACGAGCAGGATATTTTGCTGCCAAGGAAGCTGCTAATGCCCCCCATTCATCCATGGGAGTCGTTGCCAACATCATAAAAGGAGCTTCTTTCGCCATACTAAGCACTTGTAGGGCTTGTTCAATACGTTTAGGAACATCATTTCTAATACCCTCACTTAAATCTACCTGATGCTCTAACAAACTATCTAGTTCATCATCACTAACAACTAAAGCCTCTGCCTTTATCTGTTCTTCAAAAACATCAAATGCATTCTCAAAATCATCATAATAACCACCTCGATTAAGAACTTCTGCGATTTGGTCTAAAGTATACCGAGGATATTTTTCACTGAGAAACGCCATGATTTCATCTTGCAAGCGCACTTTATTCTTTTCAGCAAGTTTGCTAAAATACTCTGCATAGTTCCCTTCTCTCAAACAAACATCAGCCTCTTCTTGAAGGCTCTGTTCTTTTTCTTCAAAGCCAAGTGCTTGGTTAACGTGATGCATTTCCTCATGAAGTACCGTTTTTTGAAAAAGACCATCACCTTGATTAAGATACAATGTTTCACTAATCACGGTAACATTCAATCTACCTATAGGAATATTGAATCCAGATTTTTGTTCACCATTTCTAAGCTCTTTCTGGCGCTCAGGACTAAGTTCATGCCAATAAAGCTCCTTTTCATCAGCGAGCAAACGTAAGTAATCTGTATCACTCAAGACAAAAACTACGTGAGAAGAAGTGTGTCCTTGTTTCGTAAGAACTTGAATTTTTTCCGCATTATCCATACGAAATGATCGACCCAAAATCCCATGCACAGCACTTTGTTTATATTCAGGAGATTTACCATCAAAATTATAAGACTGTATAATTTTTGATTCATACTGATGCTTAATAATAGCATCCATCAACTCAACTCTTTGCAAAACACTAAGTTTCTGACCCTGTGTTATCTGATCATATATGACTTCAGCTGTTCTATTTGTAAGGTCTTCTCTAGATGTCTGATAAAACAAACGTTCTAAACATCCTGCACTAATCTCTGTTTCATTTAAATCAAAAACATATTCATACGCGTCCGCTGATGCAGCAGCCACGCGAACTGTATCTCCCCTTGCAATATCTTGCTGTGCCTTATCAATGCGAGCTACAATGCGACGCTGGCGAAGTGGACTATCTAAACCAGGATCACTGTAAGAAACAATTACTGTACCATCAGGATTTTTGGTGAGTAGCGACCATTGCAGATTTGCCCCAACCTCTGGCATGCGCAAAATAAAATGTTCTTGCTCATCAGACAACAGAAAATCTTTAATGTCATTGTAACTCGGTTCTACATCTGTACGATTTTGTACTGGATGGACATGACCCAAAAATTGCCAATCACTAGGCTGGGCACCACGTGTGGCATCCGCATCATCAAGCACAACAGCAGAACCATCCTCATCTGGACTCACAACAAGATCTGCCATATCGCCGCTTCCTTGATCACCGAGCACGTAATGATAATTGCCTTGAGCATCTTTATACACTTCTACTTCTGTATCAGGGTGATCACGTGCTAAGAACCTCAGTTCTTGCATTGTTTGTGGATTGGTAAATAATTCTGAAACCACTGGAGGTGGGCTAGCTCCAAGGTCTGGCATTTCATGGCCATCGTGCATCTCTGTTTCTACCGAAATATCCTGACCACCAAGATCACTAAAGTAAGAGCTCATCTGCGAAGATATAGACTGTGTCATTGCGTTAGTGGATCCCAATTCTCTCAAGGCGGCAACAGAACACTGAATCACTTCCTCTTGTGAAATGTAGCCTTGTACAACAAGTGTTTCTAACATCTCTTCAGCACCCTCACTAAAGATCTCGGCGGTCAAACCAGCTAATGAATCATCAATCCCTGTTGAATGCAGAATACCTCGTGTAATCGCACCCATCGCAAACCACACACCCAATATTCTGGGATCCAATTCCACCTGACCTGTTCCTATATAGATGCTACCAATACCAACATTCATGAGGCCACCTTCAATAGAAGCTGCCACAAGAGGTTGCGCTCCGCGCAAAGACGTAAACAGTGAATTAGACATGAAAAAAGTATTCAACCCCTGCCCTGTAGCAAAACCAGCAGCTGTCATGAATTGTTCTTTAATGGCTCCTTGATAGACTTCTGTTAAATCCACTTCATCAGCACCTCCGTGCATGGCCAACGCATGAACACCTGTCTGAGTAGCAGCACCTGTAAATGTTCCCACCAAGGCGCCTCCACCTAATGTGCTTAAGCTCAAAGCACCACCCCCAAGGGCTAATGTGCCACCACACGTTAACAATGTAACAGAAGCACCGACAAGACTAATAGAAGCGAGTGTGCCAGCCTTGGCATTCATCTCAAATTGACTAAGTTTGTACCCCTCCTGCATTTTGAAAATGAGAGATTCACGAATCATTTGACCAGCTGCTTTTGTAATTTTTGAAGATGCGTTGTTCAGGTCGCCATCATTTTTTACACTGAACAAATTTTTAAGCGACTCATTAAGTTCTGTTCTGGCCTCAAGAAAACGAGACATGTTGGATCTGCTGCGGATATTATGCACACCATCCATGTTCATGGCATGGTTACGCATTTGTTCTATGAGAAAAGTGATGCGGGTAAAGATTGTGCGTAACAAGATGATCATGGCCATGGGCATTTGCGTGTACAAGAAATCTGGTGAGGGCATGTCAAAATCCAGCATAATACTTGCTTGAGCAGCTTCTCCATGCTCAATAACATCTTTTACAAGTCGGTCGGTTTTAAAAGCAAGTTCCGGAAACATGCTTTTCACATCGCTAGGAGCCATGCCCTGAACAATCCCATGAAAGGCACCACAGCTTTGAGCGTAATCAATTGTCTTTGGTGAAGCGATATATTGTGACAATAAAATGTTATCATCAGGCAAGGTAAGATCAGCTGCCATTTCACCCATAACAGCGCCACTGACTTCTTGGCGCAAGATATCAAAGATGCTCACTTCTGTACCATCGCTATACTTTTGAGCGCGCGGATCTTTGGCAACAAGCTTCGCAAAAACTTGTCTCTGTGCTGTATTTTCTAAACTGCGAATAGTGGTTCTTAACTGCCGTTCTAAAGTTCCCGCGCCTAAACACGCATCAAAAAATGAATCTAGTTTTGCCTGCCAATCAATAAAAAGATTATTCTCAAGCATATAACTATTATGTTCTACGTCTCCAGGGATTGTTTCTAAAACATGAAGGGCCCGTATGAGATCATCTGCTTCCAGGCGATTGGGATCATAACCAAAAGATTGAATCCCCTCTAAAACATCAATGTGTATATAGCCATGTGCAATGTAGTTTTGTGGAATATCTGAAACGTTAATATTGGAACCTTCAGGTTGCATGAGAATAAAATACTTAATCTGATGCAAGGCTAGTTTGATTTGTGTTCCTTGATCTCCGGCATGCTGTGTCTGTGCTTTCTGAGCCAACGCTTCAGGACCAAGATAAGAAGCACACTCACCCTGCAGATTAAAAATATAGGCACCACCCGTGCTTTGTACATGCCATAGCATTTTATCAAAAACGGCTTGAGCCTCTCCAGAAGTCAATCCTTGAGCAGCGCCAATATCTTGCACAATGATTTCTTTGAAAAGATTAAGATCATCTGCCGTGAGTTCTCCAGCACCCCTGTCTTGAAAAACAAGAATATTATACATGTAATCAAAGTAGCGTTTATCCATTGCGCTCACAACAAACACAGGGCTTGCACTACCTGTAAAATGACCCAACGGAGCAGCAACACTTGCATAGGCATACTGATCACAAAGACCTTGTTCATTAAAAGTATAAGGACCATGAGCTTGAACATCTGCTAGAATTGTCTGATAAATTTGAGAGGCCTCACCACCATGACGCGCACCACCATTATTAAAAAGAGCTTCCAAAATATCGGCTACACTTTCTTGCAACACATCTGCAGTAACATTGCCCTGACTTTGTCCCTTTTTGAGAAGAACTGTATTATACAAAAAATCAAAATAGCGGGGATCACGATTACTGATTTCAAAATCTGCGTTATGATTAGCTTGATACGTTCTCATTTCTAAAACAGCATCATCTACATGAGCAGGCTCTCCTTGTTGTTCGATCTGATCAGTATAACTCCCCACATCACGAAATGTTCCTGGCATTGTAAATTGAGGATTATAAGTGAGCGCCTCAATATCCTCTGGCGAAAAGGCACCTAAAATTTCACGCATGACAAAATCAAAAAACTCAGGCGTATTTTCAATAGGCGTCATGTGAAGATAATTGCCTTCAGAATCAAAAAATATTTCATGAATATCGTAAGCAGAAGACCAGGCTTTAAAAGAATCTTCAGAGTTGAGAACATCATCCTGAAACTGAAATTCCAGCTCAGGATGCTCTTGGGAAACAAGATCAGAGGGATGATATTGGCTTAATAACACAGACATACTTTGGCTTACTGTAATTAATAGCAATAAACATGCCATGACAGCAGCAAACTCATCCTGTATGTCTTTGATTTAAATAACTTTATAAATTCATCCGGAAAAAAACAGGCTTAAAACAGCCAAAATATTGATAAGTTCTCGAATTGAGAAATGCTGGGGACTTGGGGTCTAGGGGGCGACGGTTCTTTGGGTCGATGGGAGGGATTGAGAAACTTGCAATGGTGTCAAGACTTTACTTTTAGCTTTTGTCTAGAATCTTAGACAAAAGCTAAAAGTAAAGTCTTGACACCATTGCCACTAAAAGTATTTGCACATACTAGGAATAGCTGCCGTATATGGACATGTTCTGTATGGGTTTATTGCTTGCCGATCAACAATCTGTGAATTTTTGTCTGCTTTTTTCGCTGGCTGCTCTTTGTTGTAACCCTCAAGCATTTTCATTAGCGCATCATGCTTTTCAAAGGCCTTACCTATTAAGCTAGTGCTAGCCGCCTGATCTTGCTTACACTGTGGTGTCTTTGCGGCAATATTGTCTAATCGAAAGTTCGCATCATAAATAATATCAAATTTCATTCCTACTGGCATAAAGGCTCCCTTGCTATTAATGGTTATAACAAATAACTCTTATACTAGAATTATCGGCATTATTAACCATTTGTTGTCAAAACCTGATAATTATCGTGTCCCAAAGGACACGGATCAGGTTTAATCAAGGTGATAAATTTCAGAAGGTTTTAAGCTCCAATAAGATTCCTCTTCATATAAACTGTACCACACACCCATTCGTACACGATCACCACGATTGAGTTTTTCTGGAAAGTCTCTAGGATTCACCTCTCTAATATCTATTGAATGGGAACCAAGAAAAACAGTTATTGTTTGAGATTCAGCATCATAAGAATCATACGTAGCATCAAGATAAGCATAAGAAGAAAAAGAACTGTAGTCACCGTACATATCTGCGAGATCATATGGATCCATTCCCAATTCAAATGGTTCAATAGCTCTGGAATTAGGCTTCCATGTTAATATCTTTGCTGAATACACCTGAGAAAGCGAATCTCCAGCATCCATACTAGATTGAATCTGGACAACTCCACGAACAGGCCTACCAACATGTTGTTTAAAATCTATAAATTGTTCAGGAGTCACACTGACTATGAAAGTATCTTTATAAGGATGACCTACGAAATAACCACCTACATCTTTATACGCTTCTTTATGCACATCTAAACTAATCTTTGTTGGGTCAATTGAACCATCTTTTTTGTAAACAAGTTCTGGTATAGCATCAAGTTTGACATTTTCACCTGGCTTAAAAACAGCAAAGATATCTTTAACTGATAATTGATCATCGGTAATTTGTTTTGTTCGTTTTTGTTTTACATTTTTCCAATCAAGTTTTTTTCCCTTTGGTTTTTCATAGACACGCCTAGCATCTGGATTCTTTGGCTGAGCCTGAGCTCCTGGCCTGCTACCTATTGTATAGACATTCATTTCCCCATCTCTTCCCAGTGGTTCATTGTCTTTGTGAGGTTTATTTTCAGGTGCTGATAATACATCTATTTTACTGGCTTCATAACTTGTTACTTTCATACCATACCTCCTAAATCATCAATAATTATATACGTTTGCAAAACATGCTCTGATGAACACCACGTGTCATTATTGTTATAATATAATTATCGGATAAATATAATGGAGTGTTGTGCTATCAAGCAAACATCCGTGTCCTAGAGGACACGGAGCCAATTTGATAATTATCGAGTTCTGATGGCTTGGATGTCTTTGAAAAATAGCAATAATTTCAAAGCCTATCGAAATATCAGATTCGATTTGACGCTAAAAAAAACCCATGCTACTTTCCCGGGACTTATGCAATTACTGCCTGATTTTACTATAATTTTTATGTGGGTCCTCTTTGCCTTAACGCTCAGCGTTTTGCATTTTCTCGTGTTCAAACCCACATTAAAAATCATAAATAAGCGCTATGAAAAATCAGCGGGATTAAAAACAGAAGCTAATAATCAAGAAACACAAACTAATCTCAAAAAAGAAGAGTATGAATCTTTTAGAGAGCAAACAGCACGAGAAGGTCAAAGCTTAAGAGAAGAGATTGTTAATAAAGCCACAAAAAAGAAAGCAGAGCTCATTGATCAAGCACGAAAACAGGCTCAAGATCATTTAAAAAAAGCGCGCACAACATTAGAGGGTGAATCACAACGCGCACAAGAAAAATTAACACAAGACACAGAAATTCTTGCCACAAATATCTGTGACAAACTAATGCAACAAGAGGTTCAGTGACCAATAAAAATAAAATCATCATTGCCCTTGTTGTTTATGCTATTTTCGCTAGCCTCAATTATTTTGTTTTAGGTAATTATGCCCTGGTCTACGCCTTTGAAAACTTCTTCATGTTCATTTTCTTGCTCTATACTTTTGTTGGCGATCCCATAAAAGATTTTTTTAAAACCCGTGCGTCTCAGATAACCCTTGAAATAGCTGAAGCTAAAGACATCTTTGCAAAAGCCTCTGAGGAAAAACAACACATCGAAGAAAAACTTACAAAGGCTCCAGAAGAAAAACAAAACTTACTTAACAAAATAGAAAAAGCAGCTCTCAATGAAGAAAAAGAACTGCTTGAAGAAGGTGAAAACTTAAATAAAAAAATCATAAAAGATGCGCACGTTCTTGCTGGCAATGAAGTGATTAAAACAAAAATAAACTTACGTAAAATCACAGCAAATCAAGCAGCAAACTTAGCTGAAAAAAAGATTTTAGAAACAATAACAGCTCAAGATCACGAACGACTAGGAAATGAATTTATCAAAAGAATAAAAGGGGGCAAGGCTCTGTGAAAGAAATCATTATAGCCAAAAGATACGCCAGAGCCCTCATTGCTCTTGCTAAAGAAAATAATAACATTGAATCTGTTGGAAATGAACTGGTGCTTTTCATTCAAAACACGCAAACAAATGCTAAAATGTTGGCAACACTCACTAATACAGCTCACGATTTAACGTCTCGCTTAAGCATTCTTACAAAAGTAACAGAAAAGCTTGGTTTGACCTCGCTCACAACACGATTTTTAAAATTATTAGTTAAAAAAAGACGCATCGATATCATGGACAACATTCATGAAGAATACACAAAACTCGCACACAAAGAAATGAGCTTGGCTGAAATGATTGTGACCAGCGCCACAGCTCTTTCTGACGCGCAGTATGACGAGTTAACAACACATTTTACAAACAAGACAAAAAAGAAAATTATTTTAAAAAAGAACATCAACCCCACTGTTTTAGGTGGCGTAATCGTCCAAATGGGCGATCATGTTTATGACTATAGTTTGAAAAGACAACTTAATGAACTGAAAGAAAAAATGACAAATTAGGTTCGTAGGTTCTACGGTTCGTGGGTTCTACGGAAAAAAGCTTTTCCATCGAACCTTCGATCCATCGACCCTACGAAGCATAACATGCAAATCAGAGCAGAAGAAATTAGTGAAATCATCAAACAAGAAATTGTTGATTATGATAAAGACATTAACCTTGCTGAAATTGGTACTGTGATTTCAGCTGGCGATGGCATTGCCCGTATTCATGGACTTGAAGCCGCACAAGCAGGAGAGCTTCTTGAATTTCCTAATGGCGTGAAAGGCATGGTCTTAAACTTAGAAGAAGACAATGTAGGTGTTGCCATTATGGGTGATGACATTGGCATTGGCGAAGGTGATGAAGTTAAACGCACTGGTCGTATTGCTGAAGTCCCTGTTGGTGATAACGTGATTGGTCGTGTGATTAATGCTCTTGGCGAACCCATTGATGGTCTGGGCCCTATAGAATCAACAGAAACCAGACGTATTGAAATTAAAGCCCCTGGCATTGTGGCCAGACGCTCTGTACATGAACCCTTACAAACAGGCATCAAGGCCATTGATTCCATGATTCCCATTGGTCGTGGCCAACGCGAGCTCATTATTGGCGATCGACAAACAGGAAAAACAGCTATTGCGATTGATACAATTATTAATCAAAAAGGTCAGGACGTTTATTGTTTTTACGTGGCCATTGGTCAAAAACAATCCACAGTCGCTCGTGTTGTGGAGAGGTTAAAACAACATGGTGCTATGGAATACACAACAATCATTGCTGCTAGTGCTTCGGATCCTGCGCCTCTTCAGTTCATTGCCCCCTATTCTGGCTGCACCATGGCAGAATATTACCGCGACTCTGGACGACACGCACTCATTGTTTATGATGATCTTTCTAAACAATCTGTTGCTTACAGACAATTATCCTTATTGTTAAGACGACCTCCTGGACGTGAAGCGTTCCCAGGCGATGTGTTTTATCTACACTCAAGACTTTTAGAACGCGCTGCCAAGCTTAATGAAAAACATGGTGGTGGCTCACTCACAGCCCTTCCCATCATTGAAACACAGGCTGGTGATGTTTCAGCATACATCCCCACAAATGTTATTTCCATTACAGACGGGCAAATTTATTTAGAAACAGATTTATTTTATTCTGGCGTCCGTCCTGCTGTTAATGTGGGACTCTCTGTTTCACGTGTTGGTGGCAGCGCCCAAATCAAAGCCATGAAACAAGTTGCGGGCACACTCCGTTTAGAACTGGCTCAATACAGAGAGCTCGCAGCCTTTGCCCAATTTGGCTCTGATTTAGATAAAAACACTCAGAAACAATTAGAACGAGGTAAACGACTTGTCGAAGTTCTCAAGCAAGGTCAATATGTGCCCATGCCAGTAGAAATTCAAATCATTGAAGTCTTTGCCGCCACACATGGTTTTTTAGATGTTATTGATACACATAAGATTCCAAAATATTTAAAAGAATTGGTTAGCTTTTTTAAAGCCAATAAAGAAGATCTATTAAATGAAATTAAAGAAAAGAAAAAGCTCTCTGACGAGTTAATGGAAAAACTTCAGAAATCGATGGAAGACTTTAAGGAAACTGTCAAAATTTAAACGTCTAGCGTCTGTCGTCTATCGTCTAGCGTTTTGTTCTAGACGAGCGACGAGTGACGTGCGACGTGCGACGCAAAAATGGCAACACTTAGTGACATAAAAAAACGCATTTCCTCTGTTAAAAATACTCAAAAAATCACGCGTGCCATGAAAATGG
>Ga0233437_1004991_pt1 | contig 14952 bp, 14 predicted proteins | sample SI_122_August201_FD_182714 | JGI IMG/M metagenome (GOLD analysis project Ga0233437, IMG submission 182714) | Seawater microbial communities from Saanich Inlet, British Columbia, Canada - SI_122_August2016_200_MG | ecosystem: Environmental > Aquatic > Marine > Inlet | place: Canada: British... | reverse complement strand
ACCTATTCTGGGCCATCCGCGGCGGCGGCGGCAACTTTGGCGTAGTCACCGAGTTCCGCTTCCAGTTGCACCCTGTTCACACCATCGTTGGTGGACCCACCCTTTGGCACCAAGAGCAAACCACCGAGGTAATGCAATGGTTCCGCGATTTCATGCAAGAAGCTCCGGAAGATCTTTACGGATTCCTTGCGATCTTGATGGTCCCTCCAGGACCGCCCTTTCCAGAAGAGTTACACATGAAGAAGATGTGTGGCGTCGTCTGGTGTTACACAGGTCCTGAGGAAAAAGCCGAGGAAGTTTTTCAACCCATCAGAGACTTTGGCCCCCCGGCGATGTACGGCATACAACCCATGCCTTACCCAGCACTGCAAACAGCCTTTGATGCCCTCTATCCTCCGGGATTGCAATGGTACTGGAAAGGGGATTTCGTCAACGAATTGACTGACGAGGCTATTGACTTACACGTGAAACATGGTTATGAAATGCCTTCATTTCATTCGACCATGCACCTCTATCCAATTGACTGCAAAGCCCATCAGGTAGGGCCTGAAGAGACGCCGTGGGAATATCGTCAGGCCAAGTGGTCTAAAGTCATCGCGGGCGTTGATCCTGACCCAGCTAATTCTGAAGCAATCTCAACGTGGGCAAAGGAATACTGGGAGGCTTTGCATCCTCACTCGGCTGGCGGGGCATATGTGAACTTCATGATGGAAGAAGGCGAGGAACGTGTTAAGGCGACCTACGGTGCCAATTACGAACGGCTGTCAACTATCAAGCAAAAGTACGATCCGGCAAACCTCTTCCGGGTCAACCAGAACATCAAGCCTGCGGGATAAACACAGAGGGGGATGAAATAATTAAGTTGGGCAAAGGCTTTCAAAGCTTTGTCCAACCCAAGCAACCAATATAGGAGGACAACCATGAATAGCGAAAAATCATACAAAGGTTCCTGTTTTTGCGGAACTGTAGAACTATTAGTTTCCGGAGAGCCGGTTGCAATGGGGTATTGCCATTGTGAGTCCTGCCGACACTGGTCAGCAGGTCCGGTCAACGCTTTCACACTCTGGAGTCCGGATGCCGTTACAATCACAAAGGGCGCAGACAATCTGGGCACTTACAACAAGACTTCGCATAGTTCACGCAAGTGGTGCAAAACCTGCGGGGGGCATTTGCTCACCGAACACCCGGAATCGGGTGTCACGGATGTCTATGCCGCCATTCTACCAAAACTGAACTTTCAACCCGGAGTTCATGTCCACTATCAAGAGACTGTGCTTCATCTCAAAGACGGACTGCCCAAAATGAAGGATGTTCCGTCAGAGATGGGTGGTTCTGGCGAAACCCTTTCCGAATAGCCCTTCCCATGACAGAACCAACACCAAAGCGCAAACTAGCCGCCATCCTTGCCGCCGATGTGGTCGGCTTTAGCAAGAAAATGGGCGAAAATGAAGAAGGCACTTTGCGTAATCTCAAAGCCTGCCGCGTCATCACAGACAGTGCGATTGAAGTCAACCATGGACGCGTTTTCGGTAGTGCCGGAGATTCCGTGATTGCCGAGTTCGCCAGTCCGGTGGATGCACTTGTGGCGGCAGTTGAATTTCAGAAAAACTTACGCGACCGCAACGATGCGGTTCCCCCGGAAGACCATATGCAATTGCGCGTGGGACTAAACCTCGGTGATGTGATAATCGAGGGCGACAACCTCTTTGGAGACGGGGTGAATGTGGCGGCCCGGTTGGAACCGCTGGCGGAACATGGAGGAATCCTGATTTCCGGTAAATTTCACGATGAGGTACGCCGCAAGCTCGATCTCGGTTTTGTGAGCAAGGGGGCTCAGGAGATGAAAAACATTGAGGAACCGGTGTCCACCTTTAAAGTTCTGCTGGGGCACGAGGGTGAAGAATCCGAAGCCCCCTTACAGGACAAGTCTGCTACTCAAGCACAGATTCCGGTAGCCAATGAAAAACCGCGACTGATTGTCCTGCCTTTCAGCAACCTCAATAATGTCGAGGACAATGACTTTCTGGTCGATGGTATTGTGGAGGATATCATTACAGAGTTTTCTCGTATCAATTCTATAGAGGTCATCTCCCGCAACACAGCTTTTTCCTTTAAAGGCAAAGATATAAACAACGCTCAAATCGCCTCAGAGTTCGGCATCCATTATATCGCCACCGGAAGCATTCGCTCGTCCGGAAACCGTATGCGGATTTCGGTTGATCTAACTGATCCGTCAACAGACAATACTCTCTGGAGTGAACGCTATGACCGTACAATGGATGATGTGTTCGAGGTGCAGGACGAGATCGTCCGCAAAATCATGGTGGCTCTTGTGGGCAAACTGGAAACAGCCAGCCTTGAGCGTGCCAAACGCAAGCCCACCGAAAGCCTGACATCATACGAATATCTCTTGCGGGGAAGGGATTTTCATCACAAATTTTCCAAGGAGGGCGTCCTATCTGCTTTAGAGATGCTAGATAAATCCATTGAGGCAGACCCCAACAATGCACAGGCTTATGCGTGGAAGGCCTGTTCTCTCGGTCAGGGGATGGGAGCAGGCTATCTTCATGATGATTGGGATACTTTTGTTCATAAAGTCAACTCTATGATTCAGAAGGCGCTGGAAATTGATGATAACGACTTCGAGTGCAATCGAATCCTCTGTGAGGTCAACAAGTTCTTTGAGGATTTTGAACAGTCCGAGTTTTATGGACGCAAAGCCTATGATATGAACTCCAACGACCCCCGCATTGTCTCAGGTTATGGGGAATTGCTGGTGTTGACCGGCAGGGCAGAAGAGGGCACGGACTTACTAATCAAAGCTTACGAGTTGGACCCCGTGGGCATGGGAGCCACGAATGCGGACAAACGGCTGGGCGATGTCATGCTCGGAGCCTATGTGAAGGGCGACTTTCAGCAGTGTCTTGAGTATGACAAGAAAGTCGGCAAGAAGAATCCCATCGCTTGGGCTGCCAAAATTGCCAGTCTTGAATCCATGAACCAATCGCAAGCAAAGGAGGTAGAGCTAAAGAAATTTGCAGATACACACAACGACCTTGTGTTGGAAGAGGAAATCGACAAATTGCACTTTCAGGACGCCAGTGTAAAACAAACCCTGAAGGATTTGGTCGCGTGACTGAATCCCATGACTAAACCCTTTTTGAAAAGGACTGAATATGGATACTAATAGGCTAAAAATAGGCGCAGATTTTCCGAAAATCTCATTGACAGATATTGAGAACAAAACAATCACCATTCCCGATGATATTAACTCAAAATATTGTATCTTGCTTTTTTTCAGGGGTGCGTGGTGACCCAAATGCACCCTTCAGTTAGAAGGGTACAGAAAGCATAGTGTTCTTTTTGAGAGCTTAGGAGCTTCAATTGTTGCTGCAAACGTGGATAGTCTTGAGGACACAAAACTTGCGGCAGAAGGCAAACGCTTTCCAAATCGTGAAAAAGCAATGCCGTTTACATTTTGTTATGGGGTTACCCCAGAAATTGCCGAGACGCTTGGTGCATTCTGGTACAATCATGCAGAGGGAAAAGACAAATATTATTATATGGGGGCAAGCAAAGATTATATGCAACCGGCAGAATTTGTAATTGATTGCAACTTAAACAAAGTGATTTCTTGCGTATACAGTGATGGAGGATTAGGCCGTATGGATGCAGGAGATGTCGTTGGATTTTTAAGTGGTATTCAAGACAGGAAAGGTGAATTTCCCCATGTATGGTCATGGTAAAGAAAGTAGCTTCTTAATTTGATAGTTGATAAGGCAGTCTGCGACCGCAAATAGTTATGTGTATAATTTGAAATGAGTCAAAAATACCAACTTGTCTGGTAATTATGAAAAAAGCTACCCCCAGAAGAAAACTAGCGGCGATTCTTGCTGCCGATGTTGTCGGCTTCAGCAAGAAAATGGGCGAGAATGAGGATCGTACGCTACACAACCTCAAAATTTGCCGTGCTATCACCGATGAGTCCATTGAGACCTACCACGGACGAGTCTTCGGTAGCGCCGGAGATTCCGTAATTGCGGAGTTTGGTAGTCCGGTGGATGCGATAGTAGCGGCTGTCGAGTTCCAGAAGAACATGCGGGACCGCAACGCGGCGGTTCCTCCGGAAGACCGGATGCAGTTCCGGGTGGGGCTTAACATGGGGGACGTGATAGTTGAGGGCGACAACCTCTTTGGTGACGGGGTCAATGTGGCGGCGCGGCTGGAACCACTCGCAGAACCGGGTGGCATCTGCGTTTCCGGAAAGTTCCATGACGAGGTGCGCCGCAAGCTCGACCTGGGTTTTGTGAGTGCGGGACCGCAGGAGATGAAAAATATTGAGGAGCCGGTTCACACATTCATGGTCGAAATCGGTAGTTCCTCAAAGGTGCTGGAAGCCTTCGCCGTGCCATTGCCCGCAGAAGCTTCACCGCCTCCGCAAGCCGCTCCCGTTCAGGAATCCGCACCCCCCGCAACAGAAGCCAAGGTTCCCGCAATCGCAGTGCTGCCCTTCACCAACATGGGCGGCGATCCGGAACAGGAGTACTTCGCGGACGGTATATCAGAGGACATCATCACCAACCTCTCGCTCTGGCGCACCTTTCCGGTAATCTCACGCAACTCCAGCTTCACCTACCGAGGAAAATCCCATAACCTTAAGCAGGTTGCAAAAGAACTCAGTGCGCGTTACATCGTCGAAGGCAGCGTGCGCAAGGGTGGCAACCGCGTGCGCATCACCGCGCAGCTCATTGACACCGATGAAGATCATCACCTCTGGTCGGAGAAATGGGATCGCACACTGGAGGACATCTTTGATGTGCAGGACGAGGTTTCCGAGGCGATTGCACGGAGGGTGGCCCCTTCGGTGACGGGACACGAGCAGGTCCGCCTTATCCGCAAACGTCCGGAGAACCTCAGTGCGTGGGAGGAGTATCTGCAAGGCTTGAACTGCTTCTACAACGAATCGAAACGCACTGACAACGAAGACCCTGCGCTTACGCAGGCACGCCAGCACTGGGAAAAGGCCATAGAGTTGGACCCGACCCTCTCGGATGCGTATGCCTACCTCGCAATTTTAGGCAGTATCGAATTAGTCCAGTTCATCACAAAAGACCCGGAAAAAACTATCGATGCCATGCTGGCTGATGGCCGTAAAGCCGAAATCCTGAACCCGGAAAATCCGCTGGCCCTCCTGGGCATTACTATGTCTTACTTCTTTCGTGGAAACCATTCGACAGCGCTTGATCATGCATTACGCGCGGTGCAATTCAATCCCAGTTTTGCTAAAAGTTTCTATTGGCAGGGGTTAGTACAAGTTCATCTTGGAGAATATCAACAAGGTGAAAGCTCCATCCTCAAGGCATTTGAACTCAGCCCGGCTGACCCGGAATTGATGCTCTATCTTGGGTGTCTTTACTTTGCCTTGTTTGGACAGGAGAAATATGAAGAGGCGCTGGTGGCGATTGACAAGGCGTTACTTCTGCATCCGGACGTAGGATATCATTTGGGCTTTCGAGCAGCAGTGCTGGGACATTTGGAGCGAGGCCCGGAGGCCAAGGAAGCGCTGGACCGCTACCTTACTCTTCGTCCCAACCTCAAGGTCCGTGACGACTACCGCCGAATTTTTATTCCCAATTCCGCGCTGGCGGACCCAATCATCGAAGGACTGGTCAAGGCGGGCTGGGAACCGGAGGGGTGATTCCCAAAAACGAATATTCCCCAGTTCTAATCATTTCACGCTGTAGTTTTGAGCGCCTGCAAACAATCCAGCGATACCAGTGTTGTTGGTTTCGGATGGGTCCGGCAACGCTTGAAAACAGAAATGTAATAAAATTCTTGACTTAACTAATGAGCAATAAACCAGGAACCACTCGAAAATGTTTATCCGCAGTCGCAATGGCTAAACCATTTTCCTTGGCCACAGCAGCAATCCACATGTCATTAGTTGGAATCGGTGTACCGGATTTTTTCAAGTCTAAGTAAATCTGACTGTAATGAATCGCGGTTTTTTCTGTGACGTCCACCACTTTAACCCGCGGTGAATCCAGAAACTCATTGAACAATTTCATGTTTTGCTCAGCTTTAGATCCAAACATGAAACCAGAAAGCAGTTCCCCGATTACAATTGAACAAATGAGAATACTTTCCGCTTTCCTTAATACTTCAGTCGCATATTCGTCATCTTTCATGGCCAAACTATAAATATTTGTATCGATGACGACGGCGTTCATTTCCACAATTCTGCGTCTATAGATTGAAAATCTTTTTGGGTTTTCTCAAATGCTTCATATTCCTCTTCTGTCCACTTCCCGAAAAGAAAGTTTAAATCCGTGTATTCCCTAGTGTGAATCTTATCTTTTTCCAGTCCAAGACTTTTGCGCAGCGAATTCAGGATCAATTGATTCACGCTCAGCGAGCCACTTTTTGCGGCAACTTTTAGTTTTTTCTCGAGGTTATTATCTACACCTCTGATAGTTATTGCCTTCATTTTTTCTCCATGTAATATCATATTATAGTATCATTATGCAATCATAAGATATAACCACTCAAAATGCAAGATTTCGCCTTACTATCGAAATGACAAATGTTGGGTTTAAGAGTTTTTACGAGTTCATCATTAATGATGAACTCGCAAAAAGTCATAATTACACACTTAAATGTCATTCCCGCGAAAGCGGGAATCCATTATTTCAGATACGTTCAAGTTCCTGGATTTCCGCTTTCGCGGGAATGACAAAATTTTTACGAGACCATCATTAATAAACACCCGCACGCAGAATATAGTAGATCTGGACAATACCGATTGGACGATTTTCCTGGTCGGCAACAACAAGACAGGTGATGGAGTGTGTTTCCATGACATGCAGGGCCTTCGCGGCAAGTTCTTCCGGAGCAATCGTTTTTGGATTTGGGTGAGCAAATTCGTGTAGAGGTTTGTCGAGAAAACTTTGTTCTTCATCAAGCAGCCGCATTAAATCTCCTGTGGTAAAAACACCGCTTATTTCTTCTTTCCGGTTTACAGCAACCACTATTCCAAGGTTTTTCCTGGAGAGAACATTCAGTGCTTCTCGCATTTGCATATTTTCTGGTACCACAGGCAATGTTTCGCCTGACACCATTACATCCTCTATCTTGACAGTCAATTTACGACCGAGACTACCACCAGGATGAAACAAGGCGAAATCATCTTCACTAAACTGACGCTGCTCAAGTAAACACATGGCAAGTGAGTCACCCAAAGCCAGAGTTGCTGTACTGCTTGCTGTGGGAGTCAGTCCCAGCGGACAGGCTTCCTTTTCAACAGCAATGCTCAAATGAACTGTAGCCGCCTGTGCCAGGGTCGAATCCGGTTTTCCGGTCATTGCAATCAGCGGGACTCCAATTGCTTGAATATGACCAATCATCTGCAGAACTTCATTGGTCTCACCGCTGTATGAGAAAGCAATTACTACATCCTGTTTGGTAATGATTCCCAAATCACCGTGAGTACTTTCTCCTGCATGTAAAAAAAGCGCTGGTGTTCCTGTACTGGTTAGTGTCGCAGCAATTTTTTGAGCAATCAGTCCGCTTTTTCCCATTCCCGCCAGAATCACTTTTCCCTGACAGGCATAAAGCAATTTGACAGCTTCTTCAAATTCAGCACCTAGGCGCTCAATTAATCCTTCTAATCCAGCGATTTCAATTTTTAAAGTTTCGCGCGCACGCTCCAGTAAAGATGACATTTATCTTATCCGTATAAGATTCCCTGTTTTGTGAAATGCCTCATTGTCGCAGAATCCCTTAAATCTCCTGCTTTGAGAATTACCGCATCAGTATTGTGCTTTCCTTTTTTACTTGGTAGCGAGCCTCCTACCGCAAGCCGATATGGAGGAATAACAGGCAGCAGGAACTTTTTGTCGCCGACTACACATTCTAGTGGCGGTACAAAATCACCTGTATCTTCATCATATATTTTCTTACCGGAAGCCATTATTACACCGCTGGCGATTACCGAACCTTCACCTATAATTCCTGTTACCTCACACATTGCGCCGATCTTAACGTGATCTTCGACAATAGAAGCCAGCCTGCCTGCCGGTTCAAGGATACCTTCAATTCCGGAACCTGCGCCAAACTTTACGTTCTTACCAATTTGAGCACATGACGCAACACGCGCTCCTCCGTCTATCATACAACCGTCTCCCGCAATATAAGCACCTATGTTGACAAAAGCGAGGTTCATGACAACTGTTCTTGGACCAATGTAAGCTCCGGCACGCACCATACAGCCCGGAGCATAACGCACACCACCCTGCTCAAAATCCTCTTCCGTAAAGTTTGCTGTTTTCAAAGGAATCTTATCCCAATATTTTCCTTCCATGCGTACGTTGCCGTGTGTACCAAAATAATTTAGAACCCCGTCAATCGTATATGGTTGAGGTTCCCAGATACCTTTTACTTTTTCTGCAGCCCGAACCTTACCCTGATTTAACAAATCAATGAAAACCTCGCATTCCTCGGCAGATGCTTTTTGTCCTGCAAGATTTGTCAACAGATCGTTACAAGAACTTTCAACAATTTCAATCCTCAGGTACTCTCTTTTTTTAAGGCCTAGCAGCAATTCGAGTTTCTGATGTTTTCCGGGATTTTTCTGCGCGTCTTCTACATGTTCACCGAAGAGCCTCAGCCCTTCTTTTGCCGCTTCCAGATTGATTCCACCTTTTTTATCAGCAATATGCTGGAACACCTGGATTGAGCCCTGCCGTCCGGGAATATTAGGGATGATGGAAACCAGATCGTCACGTTCATTGTAGAGGCGCAGCAACACAGTATTTTTCGTTGTTGGAATAGATTTCAGATTTTCTGCAAATGTTTTCATTGGATATGTTTAGTAAAAGATTTTTCCAACACTGGGACGCGTTGACTGATGATTTAAATAATTCACCTTAATATGTTTTTACAAACAATTAATAAAGAATTTTCTAATAGCAAGAGTAGAGCAATAGTCCTTATTTGTCTATATTTTTGGTAAACATATAGACACTTTGTACTTTCCATGACTGCTAATAATTATCTGTTCTTACCAAAAAGTTAGCAGCTATAAAGATGCTAATAAGAACTGTCTTTGCAATTTGAGTTAGAAATTTATAATTTTTCCCAAAGGCCTTATCTCTTCAGTGATTTCTTTAGACTAAAGGTGCTCTCCTCTGTAATTTTCTATTTTTTCCAAAAGTATCTTCCTCTGCCCTCTTGAAGGATTAAAACTATTTGATAGGTAGGGAGAGGCTATTTTTCGATCAAAATAAAAACCGCCTGACTTAAGATTCACTTTAGTTAATAAAAGCCAAATAATTGTATCTGCACCTTCTTCCAAGTCACGGAGTCTGTTTTTCATCATACTAAACAACCCTGGCAGTGAATCTTTTAGACCATTAGTAGCAACCCATCCAGGATGCATAGTTATAAGCTGAAAATTCTTCCATCTATCTTGCTTACAAATTTCTTCGACAAGTGTAATTTGGGCCCTCTTTACATTGGCATATGTAGCAACTTTATCATATTCTTGATTGAGAAACAAAGAATCTACATCAAGTTTTTTTAAGTACATGCCTCCTGAACTGACCCAAATTATTCTAGCATTTTTGTTTATTTTTCCGTGTTCACTCAACAAATATATCAAGAAATAATGACCTAGTAATTGTGACGCACATTGATGCTCTAAATTAAAATCATTTAAAACCAAATTTTCTGGCATGCCACCAGCGTTTAAGACAATATAGTCATAACAATCACTATTCTTACAAAAATCTTCTAAATCCTTCCAGTTTGCCATATCTAATGCATGGAAACTCACATTCAAATTCTTTTTTTCAAAATAATTACCCTTTTGTTTGTTACGTCCTGTCACATAAACCTTAGAACCTAAACTTGAGAGTTCTTTAGATACCTCCCCGCCTATTCCAGATGTTCCTCCTGTAACCAAGGATATCTTATTTGCTAAAGTCTTTTGCGAGAGGTCTTCCTTAAACTTAGCTTTATGTCGTAGGTAACCTGTTTTATCAAATGAAAAAACAACGCTCTTATCCAATATATAATTCCAATATTTATCTTCATAAAATAACCACATACTAATTGGAAAGAAAATTGCCCACAGAGCAAAAATATATAGTAAATAAATGGTATGATTATCTTGTGAAATACTAAGTGCTCCTAACTTATAAGCACTCCAGTAGGCTAGGGAGCCTCCAATTCCGCCGAGAATAGCAAGAAATAGATAGGGTAATTCTTTTAGTTTATTAAAGACATCACCATAATAAGAAATAAAAACTATCCATAAAGAAAGAAACCCATAACTATAAGATTCTTTCAAAATAATTTTTAACCAAATTAATGATGAATCATGTATGTATCCGAATGTAGTGAATAAAAAAGCGACAAAAAAAAACGACCAATTGAGATTGTAGGTTTATATAGACTGTAGTTGATAACTACTAAACATGTGGATGCTCCTATTAGAAGAATGGCGTTTAAAGAAGTTCCAAACAATACAATGGCTAGCCAGAATAATTGCAAAAAAAGTACTTTAAAAATTAACATAAATACTCCTTTGGCAAGGCCATCTTTTTTCGAAAGTAACTGTACATTAACTTTATCAACGGAACATTTAAAAGAATCTCTTCACCAACATCCCAGTAGTCTCTATGGTATATAATTCTACCTTCACCATTATACTTCAGATGAGAGCTTCCATGTATCTTATGCTCTCTCCCTTTGATACTTGAAAAAAAATCCCATGTCAAAAAGGCTCCATCACTATTTTCAATGGTATCAATAATTACAAAATGTGGATTTATTAAATTCTCAAACATGTGTTCAAATATCTTAATTAGCTTATCTTTTCCTTCAATCTCATTAAACGGGTCTTTAAAAAATACATTCTCATCATAAAATAAGCCTATCTCATCTAAAGATTCTTCTGTTAGATTTTCAAACCATGTTGTAAGATCTTTTAAGTTTTTCAAAATCTCCTCTTTTTGTTCATCACGATGGTTACTTCTCCGAGATCAAAGCCCCACTTATTCATGTAAGATCTTGCCAGAAGAGTATCCTTATCTAAGAGATACATCCAATCTGCGAAATTGACCTTATATGTAGTATCACCGACAGGAAGATCTAAGTCGTATTCGAAGTAAAAAACATTGCCCGCAGTTTCACCATTAGCTATTCCTATTACGTCAGCAGCACGACCTTCGTACGTTGACATTCCAACTTCCTTGAGTTCCCAAATCCTTGAGCTCTTAGTTCCATCAGAATAGACAAATTTTTCATCTAATACAGCCTTATTCCCATTCCAAGATGCTTTAATATCTACTTTAAACCTTTTGATAACTTGGCCTGATCGATCTTGAACAATTCCTAGAGCATAAATGTCCCCATTGAAAAACTCTCTTAAATTGATCTTCGGTTCTGCACCACTATAAGATTTAATACTATGATCAGTACATGAAGATAGAAGTAATAGGGCGATAATACAGAATATTCTCATAAAATTCTCTTTAGTGTTTTTTTTAATTTAGAGGTAATTAGTTTCTACACCATCCAAACATCATGTAACTTGTCAAAATAAATTGGACAGACTACCTCTATACTTGAATTATAATTTGAATAGTATTTTTGTTGCTAACTGGCCAATATAATTTTTTAATTTGCCTATAATTTATAGTCTGGTAAGAAGAAATAGCTACGATTTATTAAAGAAACTACTGGCCAAAAGTCCCCCACGGATAATCAAAAATAACAATCGTTGAACCACCTTCTGTTCCAGTTGCAAAATCTAATCGATAGACAAAACCCGATCCAGTCACAAGTCTTGTACCTATACCAGCAGAAGTCCTTTTTTCATTCCAGAGATCACTTGCTTTGTCTGCTACAGTTCCCTCTTCATAGAAAAATGCCACTTGGAAGCCTGTTCTAACATCCCTGATGAAATACCAGTCGAAAGCCGTTTTTTCCTCAGAGAGATTCCATCTTAATTCTGCACCTCTAGACTCTACCTGAGCGCCACTAAACCGTCCTCCTACATAAGATCTTAATCTCTCTGTTCCGCCTAAACTACCCGCAGTACCGTATTGATTAGTAGACTGTCGGTTCTTTGCAAGTACGGATATAGTTTCTGCATCGCAGTTTGAAAAGCAAGTTGCTGTTTCGCTGGCAATCAGATAATCCAGATTGGTATTTCCCTGTTCACGTACGGTTGCTCCAGATCGATACCAATTAAGAGCAAAAGTACTGTAACTTAAAACCGGTAAGTAGGCTGTAATATTATAGTTATCGACAAAATAATCTGGCGAATCCGCTGTAGTTGGTGGCGAATCAGATTTTGTATAGACAACTTTCAAACCTTGTCGTGGATCCGTGCGGTCATCTGTCCAATCAATCTGAAAGCCATTACTCCTAGAATCTCCTTCAAAACTTTGATTAGCTTCATAGATAAGTTCTCCGTCTTTATCTCTTATTGCTGAAAGAGTGGATTTATTGCTCGTTCCAAATGTGAAGATATCTAACATACGATCAAAAAAAGTGAACGTTAAGCGAGTAAATCTAAAGCGAGTATCTGAAAGTTCACTAATGACGTAACCATCAGGATCAGAGTTCATTCTCCTATCGCTGTATGATCTAAATGACCCTTTATCAAAGTTTCCTTGACCAATATCAAGAAGAAGCATTTTAGGAATTACAGGAATATCTGTAGCTAAGACTATTCGACCACCAATATCACCAGTAATTAAAATACCAAAAATATCAAGAGTTGTTTCTGTACTTCCAAATGGAACATTATTAAATCCGCCAAGAAAACCGAATCCCATCCCTGCCCCAGGTACTGCGTAGGGTAATGGTAACGTCAAGTAACCAAATTCTGTGGAAAATTGTTCTGTCCTCCTTTCAATCGCAGAAACACTTGAATGAATTAGCATCAAAAGGAGCATTAAATATGATATTTTTTTTATGTTATTCAATTTTAACCTTAATTGTGATTGACGAAATAACTATTAAGAGTAGGCATACGATCGTTCAAAACAAATCCACTTTAGCACAAAAAAACAGAAATAATTTCTGCAGTGTATCGAATTGTATCCACTACAGGAGCACTCTAACTATAAATCATTTACACTTAAAGAAAAAAATCTTTCTTAAGAAATTCACTTGCTTTACTTTGTAAAATTAAATTGTGAGACACTAATTTTTCTGGCCTCAAAACCACCCTGGCAGTATTTCAAGTAAAATTTCCATGTCCTTATAAATTTATCGTCAAAACCTAAAACTTTAACTTTATCTAATACACGAGTGAAATTCTCTTCCCACCTCTTTAATGTAAGACCATAATCTAGGCCAAACTCAAAATCCCCAATATACTTAAAACCTTGCTTAACTGCAGTGGATTTAAATATTTCCGGTGAAGGAAGCAGTCCCCCAGGGAAAATATACTGTTGTATAAAGTCACTGCATCTACGATACGAGGAAAAATCATTATTATTTATTGTAATGGTTTGAATAATCATTTTACCTCCAGGTTTTAAAACAGAATACAAAATTTTAAAATACTTCTTCCAGTATTCACCACCTAATGCTTCAAACATTTCGATTGAGACAATTTGGCTATATTTTCCTTTAATTTCACGGTAGTCCTGCAGCCTTACTTCTGCAATTCCTTCATATTGTGAGAGTCTTTTCTTTGCAAACTCATATTGCTCTTTTGAGATTGTCACACCTGTAACTTTAACCCCCTGTTTGGCTGCATACTCCATGAAACCTCCCCAACCACAACCAACTTCAAGTATATGATCCCCATCTTTAAGATTTAGCTTTTTCAGAATGTTTTCATACTTATTTCCTTGGGCAGCTGATAGCTCTTCTTCAGCTTTCTTAAAAATAGCACCTGAGTATGTCATAGTAGGGTCCAACCACAACTGGAAAAAATCATTTCCAATATCATAATGGGCATATATATTCTTCCTGCTCCCCTTCTTCGAATTTCTATTTAGCATGTGTTTAATTCTAAAAAAAACAATTTCTAGAAAAGAACCCTTTATCACCCTCTCCAATTCATTATAGTTTTCTACTCCAAGTTTAATCAGTTTATTGATATTATCACAATCCCAATAACCAGAAACATACGATTCACCTAGTCCAATATCACCTTTCAAAAAGAGATCCTCGCAAAATTTCCAATCATTTATACGAAGAATGACCTCTTCTCCTTCTGTGTTACCTGAATATTTTAAATACTTTCCCTCTGGAGTAATAATTGTTATAACTCCTTTTTTAATGCTAGATACCAATTTTAGAAAATGAAGACCCCATTTAGGTAAATCCCCATATGTTTCAATTGTTCTTTTGTTCAATTTGGTCATATGTTACATCCGTACTTAATTTAATAGGCTTAGAAAAATATTTATTTTTCTTGAAAAATAATTTTAATGCTTGATAGTGTATTAAAATTATTACGAATACTGTGTAAAAAGGGTGCTTGAAAAACGTCTTTAATAAATTTATATCATTCCATGGAATCTCACTGCCAGTTATACCAGTACAAAGCTGTAGTTTTTTATCAATGTAGTAATCTATTTTAACTGTATTATTGTTTGTGAAATCAAACTTATATTTTCCAATAATATCGTAAAATGGTGAGACGTGAAACTCTTTTGGAAGAGTACAATTACTTTCATTTTCACCCTGTTCAATGACATAGTTATGTGATTCTCCAAATGTGTTATTTACTGCACAAATAATAGCGATCAGCTTGTCTTCATCATAACAGTACCAAAAGCATACTGGATTAAAAACATAGCCAATAATTCTTGGAAATGTCTGCAAAACAACACTGCCAGAAAAATTATTTATTCCTGCTTTACCGAGAATATCATTTACCCATTTCTCAAGTGATGATCCGTCTCTATAGCCATGGTCTTTTTC
>Ga0233437_1004990_pt1 | contig 14958 bp, 10 predicted proteins | sample SI_122_August201_FD_182714 | JGI IMG/M metagenome (GOLD analysis project Ga0233437, IMG submission 182714) | Seawater microbial communities from Saanich Inlet, British Columbia, Canada - SI_122_August2016_200_MG | ecosystem: Environmental > Aquatic > Marine > Inlet | place: Canada: British... | reverse complement strand
CGAAAGCAGCGACAGCAAATACCAGAATAAATAGTAAAGAAAAACGTTTCATGTTTCCTCCAAAGTTCTTCATTTTCTTAAGGTCAGGATGACCCAAATTTTAAATTGATCTCGAAATACCCCCGATCGAGGTCATATATTTCTAGATAACGCCTAAATAATACACTCCGGGACCCCTAAAAGCAATGTTCAATGCATTGTTTATCAGGTTTTTTTCATTAGTCAGATGTATCGTTAAAAGAAGGTGATATAGATCAAAAATTAAGGGTATGCTGCATTGGATATAAGAACCCATAATTCTAAATTTTATGTACATCAAGTAGGTATTGACATATTCTACAATCTGAATAATGATTTTGTGACATTGTATTAAGGATGTAACATCGTGAATTGTCCCCCTAATAAATCTTTGGAGAACATATACCCACCTTTATATTGCCGCGCTAATTTGGGGCGTAGTGTCTCCTTCGACGAGCTCAGGATGACACATGGACATTGTTTCTAATACGGTTGATGAGCTTCCTTGAAAAGAATTTATTCCTGTCGTAATGATGGGAAATATGAAAAAATGAAAAAGGATTGATCCTTATGTCTGGAACTTTGCGGATGCGTGTCTTTCTGGTTGTCCTCCTGGTAGGAGCCGCTGCCTATATGTTGAGAGATACCATAAGCTATTACACAATGGATGAGACCCAAAGACAAGCCCTCATTGAGAGTGGCGAGATGGATGAAATGCGTAAGAACATTATTCATCAAGGTTTGGATCTCCAGGGCGGTATGCATGTTGTCCTTGAAGTCGATTTAGAAGAATTGATAAAAACCCGAGTTGAAGATGGTGATGCTGAGATCGATGCATTGATTTCTAGTAGCCTGGAAGAAGCGCAGACTAATGAGACTGAATTTTTCACCACATTCGCCAAGAATGTGGAAGCATTAAATATTCGTCTCGCACGCTATTTCCCCATCTATGAAAAGGGTCCCAACTCTGATGTCATGGATGCATTGGAAGCCGATGCCAAAGATGCAGTCGATCGAGCTGAAGAGATTATCCGAAATCGTGTTGATCAGTTTGGTGTATCTGAGCCAACTATCCAACGCAAGGGTGCATGGAGAATTGTTGTCGAGTTAGCAGGAATCTCAAATCAGGCTCAAGCTCGTGAATTAATCCAAGCAACAGCTCTTCTGGAATTCGTCCTGGTACAGGAAGATCCTCAATTGTTAGATGAAGTCATTCGCAATATTGATAAAGCCTGGGCAGCTGACATGGGTGAAGATACAACCACTGATGTAAGTGGTGATGAACTTGCTGCCGATTCAAGTGCTGAGGAAAGTGCTCCCAGTTTGGCTGATGTCCTATCTGGAGATGAAGGCGATTCTCTCAGTATCACTGGTACCGGCGATGTGGGACGTCCCTTTTCATCATTAATTAATGTGGGTAGCAATACCATCTGGGTTCCTGAAGAAAACGTGCGCTCTATCAAACGCAAACTTGAAAAACCATCTATGGCATCGGCAGTCTCTTCAGACAGCAAATTGGCCTGGGGTGTTTCACCAAGAGATATCACAGGTGATGGTCGTATGCACAGGGCGCTTTACCTTATGAAAAGCTCTGCTGAATTGACAGGCGATGTCGTCACAGATGCCCGTGAATCTCTAGGGGGCTTTTCTGGTGCCGAATTTGTTGTTCATCTTTCTATGAATGATGAAGGTTCCCGTGAATGGACTAAAATTACTGCAGGTAATGTTGGCAAACGTATTGCCATTGTTATGGATGGTAATGTCCACATGGCCGGTGTCATTCGTGATAAAATCGCTGATGGTCGTACTCAGATCGAAGGCATGAATGATCTCCAGGATGCTAAGAAATTGGCAGTTGTGCTAAGAGCTGGTGCACTACCCGCACCTATGCTTATTGAAGAAGAGCGCACAATTGGCGCCTCTCTCGGTGCGGATTCAGTTGCTGCTGGGACTCGAGCAACGGTATTTGGTTTTATACTTGTGATTATTTTCATGGCAGTTTACTACAAAGGTGCTGGATTGGTTGCTGATTTAGCTCTCTTCTTGAATCTTGGATTTACTTTGGCTGTTCTCTCTACACTGAATGCCACCTTAACGCTGCCTGGTATTGCTGGATTGATTTTAACAGTAGGTATGGCTGTTGATGCTAACGTACTCATTTTCGAGAGAATTCGTGAGGAACTGCGGAATGCCAAAACAGTTAAGAAAGCAATTGATGATGGCTTTAATAGAGCCCTGACTACCATTGTGGATGCAAACCTGACAACTATTCTGGCTGCTGGCGTATTATGGCAGTTTGGTAGTGGAACCATCAAAGGTTTCGCCACGACACTGTTCTGGGGTATTCTAACCTCCATGGTCACAGCTATTTTTATCACACGCACTATTTTCATGGTCATGACTGAGCGTAAAACCATGACCAAGTTGAGTATCTGAGGATTTTGACATGCTTGAATTGATTAAAAATGTAAATATTGACTTCCTTGGTAAAAGAAAAATTGCCGGGATGATTTCTGGAGCAGTTATTCTTGCTGGACTGGTGAGTATTGTTCTTCATGGTGGTCCATTGTATAGCATTGATTTTGAGGGAGGAACTGAAATCCAGGTTCTATTTTCTGAATCAACCGATGTGGAAGCTGTTCGATCTGCCCTTTCGGAGATTGGATATGGGGATGCCGCCATCAGGAGCTTTGGCAATGAAGATGAATTCCTGATTCATGTGAAAACAGCCACTAAAAGTGAAGATCAGGTGAACGAGATCCGCGAAGCTCTCGCTTCTATTCATGGAGGCAGTTATGAAATTCGGCGTCTTGAGACGGTAGGTCCCAAAATTGGTAAGGAACTCCGGGGTGATATGATCTCTGCAGTTCTGATTGCCATGGCGGGAATTGTAATTTATATCTCGATACGTTTCCAGTTCATGTATGCCATTGGAGCTCTTGTAGCTTTAACACATGATGTGCTGATTACTCTGGGTCTATTCTCGCTCTTGAATATGGAGATATCACTCTCCGTTTTGGCAGCCTTCCTATTTATTGTGGGTTATTCATTGAATGATACTATCGTGGTTTTTGACCGCGTCAGGGAGAACGCTAAAGAAAAACGACATGACTCCTTCATGTCTGTTTTGAACATAAGTTTAAATCAAACCTTGAACCGTACAGTAATCACATCAATGACGACCTTGACTGTGGTTCTGATTTTACTGTTCTTCGGTGGTGAAGTGATTAAGCCCTTTGCTTTTGCATTAACAATTGGACTTGTGGTGGGAACCTATTCCTCCATATTTGTTGCTAGTCCCGTGGTTTTAGCCTGGGACGAGAACCAAAAGAAAAAGAAGAACAGCTAATAATGTAGTTCTGAAATTCAATCGTGAGTTTACTGGAAGCACCCTGCTGGGGTGCTTCTTCATTTAAGGTGGCTCGATTATTGATCATGAATTGAGCCGGTTAAGGGAACTCTATATTGAGCATATTTGAAATATGCTTTGAAAGTAGATGAGAATAAAAATGAAAAATTTATTAAAGCGCATAGAGAATAAAGACATTACAGTAGGAATAGTAGGCCTGGGATATGTGGGCCTGCCCCTGGCAGTTGAATTTGGAAACGCCGGCATCCGTACCATTGGTATTGATGTAAACCAGGCAAGAGTGGATCAACTGAATGCTGGAGAAAACTACATCCAGGATGTGAATGATGCAGAACTAAAAACTCTGGTTGATGCAGGTACCTTCACTGCCACAACAGACTTCTCAAGTATCAAACACATCGATGCTATCTGCATCGCGGTTCCAACGCCATTAAGTAAGACCAAAGATCCTGATATTACCTACATTCTTGATGTGAACAAAGAATTGATCAAGTATGTCCATAAAGATCTAATCATCATTTTGGAGAGTACCACGTATCCAGGTACTACCCGTGAACTCTTACAACCAGCAATTGAGGAATCAGGTCTCAAAGTGGGCACAGATGTCTTCCTGCTCTTCTCACCAGAACGAGTTGATCCAGGTAACCCTGTTTATCATACTACTAATACCCCTAAGGTCATTGGTGGTGTGACTGAGAACTGTCTCAAGCTCGGGATAGCAGTCTATAGCCATATCATGGATGAACTTATCCCAGTATCCTCACCAGAGGCTGCTGAGCTCACCAAGCTCCTTGAGAACACCTTCAGGAGCATCAATATTGGCCTGGCTAATGAGATGGCCATTATGTGCGCCAAGTTGGGTGTGAATGTATGGGAAGTAATTGATGCTGCTGCTACCAAGCCCTTTGGGTTTATGAAATTCACTCCAGGTCCAGGACTGGGAGGTCACTGTATTCCTATTGATCCCCACTACCTCTCCTGGAAGATGAGGACCCTTGACTACAAGGCTCGCTTTATTGAACTAGCAAGTGAAATCAATGCTTCCATGCCTGAGTATGTGGTTGATCTGGTAGCTGATGGATTAAATGGGAGATCAAAGAGTATCAATGGATCAAACGTCCTGCTTCTGGGTATGGCATATAAGCCTGATATTGATGATGTGAGAGAATCACCTGCCCTGGATGTGTACTCACTACTTGAAGCTAAGGGTGCCAAGGTCAGCTTTCATGATCCCTATGTTGCTGGGATCAAGTTCGATACTCGCATGGAATCTACAATCGATCTTAATATGGATAAGCTCCGTGACTATGATTGTGTGGTAATCACAACCAATCATAGCAAGTATGATATCAAATCTATTGTGGAAAACTCAGATCTGATTGTGGATACAAGGAATGCGACGGCTGGAATGGGAAATGGGCAGGTAATTCGCCTGGGCGACTCCAGCTGAATAAAATAAATTTTGAGAAAAATCTAGAATAAGAAAGCACCCCAAAGGGTGCTTTCTTATTCTAGGGCTTTAAAATATCCTTTCTGGTCAAAGGGTGAAATTTTTTAAATTGGGGGTCATGGCATATCAATTGCAATGAATTGGGCGATTTCTGCTCACGGGACAGACTTGTCGGCAAGCCTGAGTGAGGGGGAAGGGAATCTAAAAAGCTGATTCGGAGGCTCGCCATGCGAAAACTCATTTCCACTGTAACAATTCTCACCATCATCATAACCTCAGCTTATGCTGATATCACAATGACTGGAGATGCCCGTGTGCGTCCCCGACTCGATATTGTAGATCTGGGAAGCTATGGTAATCGAACTGATAATATTTACTACTTCTACCGTGCTCGACTCAACATCGCTGCAGACATTGGCGATGGCTACTTCTTCAAAACCAAGTTGGGATATAACGGAGCAGCAAACTTTGCAAAATTTGGAACAGGAACCCTACCTACTGGAATCAGCTTGAATAGTGCAGGGCGTTCACCCCTGAGCTTTATGGAAGTGTATTTTGGTCATCAGAGTAAGTCCTACGGCTGGGCAGCTGGTATCATCCCAGTCCAACACAACCCACTCCTAGATATGCACTTTTACCCTGGGAAGATGGCCAACATTCCCTGGCTACTCTATAATAATGCTGCTGCCTCAGGTTTTGATTTTAATTACAGGCTGGCTGGTGGCAAGTTTGACCTGAAGTTACTCGTAGATAACAATGATGGCGTGAAAGTTTCCTCTGACGGGGATGTCATTGATAGTCTCACCACAACTGATCAATACAGTTTCAATGCCAGCTACTCAATGCCCTTGGCAGGCCTAAAAGTAACACCGCAGTTTCTCATGACCATAGCTGATGAAGGAGATCCTGCCCCCATGACCTATGGAGCCGGTCTCGCACTCCCCAAGGTCGCAGGGTTTGGAATTTCTGCCTATTTTGGGATGACCAATCAGAATGCTGAAAATAGCATGGCCTACACCGGTTGGATTAGTAGAGCAAAATTGGTTGGGAAGCTTGGACCAGGAGCCCTTACAGCCTGGTATGATCTGGCCACCTTTACTCCCGATGACGATAGCATGAAGCCCACTAACACCAGCTTTATGTGGATATCTTATACCTACACTCTTCATAAATCAGATATGGGAGCAGTCACCTTGGCTCCAACTTACCGTCTTTACACTCAAAAAACTGAGGGAAGTCTTGATTACGCAAGGACTAACATAGAGTTAACTACTCAGATTACCTTCAAATAGGCTCTTTTCCAAAACCCACTTTTTATAGTACCCGAATTAATTCGGGTGCTATCCGATATTATCCCATTTCCAACAATATTTGATTGTTCGCCAGATACTTGCAGATTAGTTTGGCGAATACTGGCTATATTAGAATTATTATTCTTAGAATAGGGTTACCACTAAAATGATACGATTTGTGTCCTTACTATGTTTACTTTTTCAATTCTGCTTTCACCAGATGGTTCTGGCTGACACACTAAATGATCATTACTTGAATATTTCTTTTTCATACGGGAATAATCAATTATTACCTAGCCTCATAGCTAATTCAAATCTTGATTTTGATACAGATAAGCAATTCTCGGATTTATGGATTCAGGGTGGTTTCAATATTTCGGATAAGGTATCCTATAAAGGTGCTCTGGAAATTACTGATCAGCCACATGAGCTGATTGGAACAAAATATTCTCGCCCTGACTATCTTCTCTCGACTGGACGTATTCAGCAAAGTGTGGTTAGCTACACGACAAATAAATTGGAGTTCAAGATTGGGCGAGATGATATGCTCAGCAATGATTTGAGACCACATATCTTTGTTTATCCGCTATTTGCCGATGGAATCGGCTGGGATTATTCATGGCAAAATTGGAATTTTAAACATATTTTCCAAATTCTCCCTGGGGAGAGTCATTTAAATCAGAATTTTAGGCGTAGCGTTTCATACCATCATTTAAGTAGAAGCTTTAATAACCTAACAATTGGTGCAGGTGAGTATTTTATTTTAACCGGTGAAAATATTGGATTTGATTTAAAACGATACAATCCATTTTTGCCCTACTTTGTTAACTCTTTTGACAGTAAAGCAGATACTTATCCAGGTTTCTCAGGTGACTCGGACAATAGTTTGATCAAATTATTTTTGGAGTGGAGAAATCAATCTAAAAAGGTCTCCATAAATTTGTATGTCGATGAATTCCAGATCGATGCTGCTGATAGAGAGGTATATAGTGATGCAATACTGCTAAGCTTATCAGCAGAGCATGATATTAAAGTATTTGGGCAAAAGAATTCATTGAATTTTGGATTTTCAGCTGCAAACCCAAATTTCGGGCAACATCCTGGTCCCTTTACCACCACTACAATCGGTTTATATCCCTTTCTGGAGTATACACCCGGTATGAAAAGTTTAGTTTACTTTGGATCTAGGACTTTGTTGAGTGAGACGTGGAAAATATTGATAGCCGGCTACAGCGAGCGCTGGGTAAACATATCTCAACTTGCACCATCACGCATGAATAAAAGGGCTGAACTTAAAGCTTTGAGTGTTAACTCTGATGCAAGACTTGCATTGGGCCTTGAGTATAAATTGAAGAACTACCCAGTAGATGTTGGGATAGAAGGCTGGTCAGGTTCTGATTCAGGAATGCGAATAAAAATTCAATTTGAATCAAATCGAGTTGCTAAGCAGTAAAGTTATGATCCTCAGTGATCTTGGGTTGATCAATAAACCCACTATCTGATGGTTTATACTCAGGAATGATTTTCATCAGCGATTGTTTGATTCTTGCTACATCAAAACTTATACCAAGATCGCCAAGCTTTTGAACATCAACTTGTAGATGGGTCCAATCCTCATAATGAGATCCACCATTATTGAGAATCATAATTTTACCATGGTCAGTTTTTGAAAATATTTCCCCATCAAAAGCCAGTTCTTCATACAGCTTTTCGCCGGGCCTTACTCCAGTATAAATGATGGGAATATCTTTCTCAGGTTCAAGGCCAGACAATCTGATAAGATCAAAAGCCATATCCTTAATTTTTACAGGGCGACCCATCTCAAGCACATAAATTTTACCTCGCCCCTGTGGCATGGAACTAGCCTGCAGGATCAGCTGAGCTGCTTCAGGGATGGACATAAAGTAGCGAATCATATCGGGGTGTGTAATTTTTACCGGTCCACCCGCTTTTATCTGCTTCTCAAAAATTGGAATCACGCTACCAGAACTACCCAGGACATTACCAAATCGCACTGCCATAAAGGACGTTTTGCCCATGCGGTTCGCAACTTGAACCATGATTTCAGCTAGACGTTTTGTAGCGCCCATGACGTTTACAGGATGTACTGCTTTATCCGTGCTGACCAACACAAACTTTTGAACCTCATGCTTTACCGCTGCGTTTATCAGGTTCATGGTTCCAAGGACATTGGTATTGATAGCTTCCCAGGGATGGTCTTCCTGCAGGGGAACATGCTTATAGGCTGCAGCATGCAGAATGACATGGGGTTTGTAGTCACGAAGCATATGATCAATCGTATTCTTATCTCGCACACTTCCCAATACACAGGAGGTAAAAGATTTTTGACCGTTGGTTGTGAGTTCTTGTTGAATTTGGAACAAATTATATTCACTATTGTCAAATAGAATAACCATGGCAGGATTGAACTGAAAACATTGTCGCACCAGCTCAGATCCAATGGAGCCGCCTGCGCCAGTGACCAGAACCCTTTTCCCTCGCATAAATTTGGTGATAGACTGAGAGTCCAACTGAATTTCTTCACGTCCTAACAAATCCACATAGGACACATCTCGAATCATTTTGACGGTAACATTATCGTCAATAATTTCCGATAGATCTGGAACGGTCTTGTATGGTTTGCCAGCATTTTTGCACTTTTCAACAATTGATCGCATCTCAGGTCCAGTTGCTGATGGTGCAGTTATTAGGAATTCATCAAACTCGACATTTATTTTTCCCACATCAGAGACTTTTCCCAACACTTTGACGCCATGGAGGGTAGCTCCTTTTTTTCTTCCATCATCATCCAGAAAACCCACGATGGTGTAACCAATATGGGGCGTGGTTAGAATTTCTCGAACAATCTTCTCACCTGTCCGTCCCGCACCTATGAGCAGCAGTCTGGTTTTTGTTGAATCTTCACCATTATGACGATCTTGCTTCGAATCATTCACATAGTGTGAGTAGTAGATACGAACTGATATTCTACTTGATGCTATAGCGATAGTACTAAGTACAAAATCGATTAAAAAAAGAGATCGTGGGAATCCAGCAAATCCGTGGAAAAAGCCAAATCCAAGAATGATCATAACAGAGGCCAGGGCATTGGCTTTGACAATGTTGGTTATATCCCAAAGACTGGTATAGCGAAACATCCCTTTATAAAGGTGGAATAGTGCAAAACTAGCATATTTGGCAATTAAAGTTATTGGGATTAAATAATAAAATTCTACGATAAAATGAGGTGGGATCAAAAAATCAAATCTTAAGAGGAGGGCCGCCAACAAGCTCAGTAAAATGATACCCCCATCACCAATCAGAAATACCATTAATTTTGATTTACTACTTAACTTGTTATATATAATATCTCTCATAATTCCCTCAAATGTCTTTCAATATATGCACAGGATAGTAACATTCTCAATGAAATCAAAACCTTTATTTAGTATACAGTTAACCATAGTGATTCAAATCAATAGTCCAAGATTAACCTAGTTTTGCTCCTTTTCGACTATTTGTGAGAATAAACCGAGTTTTGGATTAATAGAGAAACACGGATTGAGCCCAACACTCAGATCACTTTTAAGTAAGGATCCTTTATCTCTCAATCCACTAAAACACCCGAGTTAATTCGGGTGTTTTAGTGGATTCACGCCACCTACCTTCCTCATCACCTCCACCACATATTCCTTGATATGCTGGTCATGACTAATAGCTTTGCCAATATCAGGTTTATAGAATAAGGGAGATTGTTGTGACGAGGAAAAGTTCTTACCAAACATTTTGCATATCAGTGATGGTCCTCACATCAATGCTACTACTAAGCTGTTCTGATGACACTGGGGTTGCCAAATCGAAGCCCAAGAATATGTACACTTTCTCTGGGGGTCCCTCTGGCGGTACCTTTCAGTATTACGCCAGTGCAATTGCCACCATTGGACAGAAAGACGGACAGAAATTACTGGCCCGATCATCAGGCGGGTCCATTGAGAATATTCGGCTAGTGAACTCTAAGAAAGCAGACTTTGCCGTGGCCTACTCCGGTCATGTTTATGCTGGGTTCAAAGGTCAACTCAAAAATGACGAGAACAGCTACCCCAAGGTTTTGGTCATGGCCTATCTTTATGGTGCTCCTGCTCAACTGGTGGTAAAGGCTGACCATGGGATTGATTCACCTCACGACTTAGAGGGGAAACGGGTGGGTGTCGGCAACGCTGGTTCTGGTGCCGCAGCCAATGCAGAAATTTATTTCACCAGTCTGGGACTCTGGGAGAAAATGGATCGCGAGTTCCTGGGCTATCGCAATGCTGCAACAGCCATGCAAAATGGCCAGCTCGATGCCTTCTGGGTATTCACTGGCTATCCAAGTGCCTCGATCCTGGAAGTTGCCATGCAGGCTGATATCAAGTTGCTGGATACCTATGCAGCGGGAGATGCAGTTGGTCTGTTTCAAAATAATCCGTTTTTTACTTCAGTGACAGTCCCAGCCAATACATACAAGGGGCAGACCACCGATATAGCTTCTTTTCAAGATGGTGCCTTGTTGGTTGCCAATGCCAATGTCCCTGATACGGTGGTGCATCAAATACTTACGGCAATCTATAGTCAAGAAGGTCTGGAGTACTTGGTTTTGGTTCACAACTCAGCCAAATCCATGTCTGTTGAGACTGGTTTGAAGGGGGTTGTAACTTCTATTCATCCTGGAGCACTGAAGTTTTGGGCGGAGAAGGGGTTGTCAATACCAGAGATGGCGGAGTAATTCAAGCTCATGCCTATTGAAAAGAGGGATTCGTTGTAAAAAAAAGGGGAAGAGAAACAATGTCTTCGCTCTATCCTTCGAGAGCCTCAGGAAGACGAGCGAATGAGGTGCTGGCCATAAACAGGATACCATATTCTCCTTCAAAGTCTGACATTGAGGGTGTCACACTGAGCTCGTCGAAGTGTCCCGAAATATCCAGAAAAACAGAAAATTTAACAAATAGGACAATATGATCCAGAATCTGAATAGAATTGAAACCCTGGTTTTCAAGACCCTGTCTGTTGGATTGGTTCTGTTCTATATCTTATCAGCCACCCTTCTGCCTGCAGCCACAGAATTTCATCGCGGTATCTATGTTTTCATTACCTATGTCCTGGTGTTTATGCTGTACAAATCACCCCATCCATCCCTGCGTCCCCTCGACTATTTGCTCATACTTCTCTCCATCATTTCCATTTCCTATTGGATATTCAATTATGAGGCTTTGAACTACCGGGCAGGCGCTGAGACACACCTCGATGAAGCCGTGGCTGTTGCCGGTGTCCTCCTGGGTATCGAAGTGGCCCGGAGAGTGATCGGACCAGTTTTCGTCATACTTGCAGGAATCTTGCTCATCTATGGAGTCTATGGCATGTATTTTCCCGATCTCATTGCTCATCCTGGTGCCAGCTTTCCTGAGCTGTGTACAACCATTTTTTACAAAGAAGATGGCGTCTTTGGACTCATGGCCAACGTTTTAGCCACCTATGTTGTCCTCTTCGTCATATTTGGTGCATTCATGGAACGCTCAGGCGCCCAGCGATTCTTTATTGATTTTCCCCTGGCTGCAGTGGGTCATCGCATGGGTGGCCCCGGCAAGATGGCAGTCCTGGCCAGTGGGTTATTTGGATCCATCTCAGGGAGTGCCATTGCCAACACCGTTTCTACAGGGGCTTTCACCATACCATTAATGAAAAAAGCTGGATTCAGGCCTCACATAGCAGGGGGCATCGAGCCAGCAGCCTCTATTGGGGGCATGTTTATGCCGCCCATCATGGGAGCCGGTGGCTTTATCATGGCTGAGCTTACAGGGATTCCATACCCCAGGATCATGCTCATTGCTCTGTTCCCAGCCCTCATGTATTTCTTCTCCGTGTTTGTCATGATCCACTATGAAGCCAAGATTTACAATATCAAGGGCACCAAGTCTGGTCCAGGTGCCTGGGAGATTTTCAAAAAGGAATGGTACTACATCACTCCCTTACTTTTGATCACCATAATCATGCTCTCCGGTTTCTCCCCAGGGTTTGCTGCTGTCATAGGTATTCTCTCCTGTATTGCAATCAGCTGGGTAAAGACTGAAACCAGAATGGGTTTCAATGGATTTGTTGATGCCGCAGTAAAGGGGACTGAGAACAGTTTAAAAATTGGTGGGACGGTTGGTGTCATTGGCATCATCATATCCGTACTGACTTTTAGTGGTCTTATCCTCACATTCGCTAACATTGTAATTCAACTGGCTGGTGGAAGCCTCTTTTTAACCATCCTGTTTATTGCCCTGGCATCCCTGGTGCTGGGAATGGGGGTGCCTGTTACTGCTGCCTATCTCATTACTGCGGTCATTGCCGTTCCGGCCCTCACACATCTTGGGGTAAACATGATTGCTGCTCATATGATTGTATACTGGTTGTCTCAGGATTCCAATATCTCTCCACCAGTGTGTATTGCTGCATTTGCTGGAGCAGCCATTGCCAAGGCCAATATGTGGCGCACAGCTTTTGCTGCCTTCAAATTTGCCAAATTCCTGTACATTGGACCATTCCTCTTTGGCTATGTCCCTGAATTCAGCCTCAATGGTAGTTTGTGGGATATCTTAAGAGTCTTCGTCGTCATCATCATTGGAAATTACCTTTTCGCATACCTGTTAAGTTTTGCCTGGTGGCATTCACTCAAGAACAAATGGGCTATGTCATAGTGCTCTCCCAATAAATTGTCAAAACTTACACATTCTTAATTCCCTTCGAGGGAAACTTTCTATATTGATGGACCATGTGAGGCGTTTAAAGGGAGATCAACGACTTGCATAGTGCGAATGCTAATTGATTTATTTATAAAGGTGGAAGATATCATGCTTAACAAAAAACTCTTGATAGGACTCTTCATGATTATCCTGTCAACTGCTTATGCTGAAGTAAAGCTCACTGGAGATGCACGGCTGAGACCAAGATTTGACGTAAAAGACAATGGTGAGTACGGCACCACATCAGAAGATTTTTACTATTACTATCGTGCCCGCTTAATGGTTGAAGCAAATATTGGTGATGGATATTATTTCAATACACGTCTGGGTCACAATGCAGCTGCCTACTGGACAGGGAAATTTGGGACTGGGGTAACACCCAGCTCATCAAGCGTTCCAGGTGCTGGCAGGGCTTCCGTAGATTTTATGGAACTCTACCTTGGTCATAAGGGAGAAAAACTTGGCTGGTCCGGTGGTATAATTCCCGTTAAGCACAACCCCATGCTGGACATCCATTATTATCCCGAAATCATGTTGGATAAAGCCTTTGACACGTACAGCAATAACGCTGCGCATGGATTTGATTTGAATTATAAGCTGGGTAAGAATGTTCTGGATCTTAAAATTCTAGTCGATAATAATGCTGGCAAAAAGGTTGTCGATGGCAATTTCATTGCCGGAAGTGATACATCTATTGTCTACATCATTGATCAGGATAGTGGAAGTATCAGGTTGGATACCACCATTACAATGACCTCTTCTTCTGCATCCTCATCAAGGGATCAGTACACCTTCTACTTGTCTTATCCTGTTTCATTTATTGGATTCAAAATGACACCTCATTTGTTGTATACCCTGGCAGACGAGGGGAGACCTGCTCCTATGACATATGGTGCTGAATTCGCACTTCCTAAAGTAGCTGGTTTTAAGCTATCCAGTACCGCTGCACTCACCAGCCAGTCAGTAAGCGATTCCCTCACGGGTGTTGTTGCCTATTCGGGTTGGATTGCCCGTGTTAAGGCGGTGGGTAAGCTGGGACCTGGAACGCTAGTAGCCTGGTATGACGTTGCCACAACCAAACCAGATGTCAGTGGTTCTGTTGCCAGTAATTTTACTTATCTTTGGTTGTCTTATTCCTACACCATGCACAAATCGGATTGGGGCTCTGTGGTCTTTGCGCCTACCTATCGTTTGTATTCAAATAAAATTGAAGGCAGCAGAGACTACACCCGTGCCAAGATTGAGCTAACTACGGAGATAAAGTTTAAATAGCTCAACCGGCGGCTGAGCCTGTCGAAGCCAAAGGTGGGGTGACAAGGAGCCTGAGGATGACTGTTTGGGATTTTAGTCAAAGACATTAAGCTTGCCTGTGGGAGCGTAGCTCTTGTAGCGAAGACCCATCGAAATGCCCCAACTATACAAAAGGTACTTCCCCTCAGCCTCGCCCTTCGAGAGCACTTCGACAGGCTCAGTGTGACACCAGCAGGGATCGGCTTAGCCTGATGACCATCAGGCACTTCGACCAGCCTACGCCTTATGGTAACAGCCTGGCAAGCAAGCTCAGCGATCGGTTGGTAGCCTACCATCTCCCAAAACCCCAGTAACATCGTAACTCCAAATTTACAATTCATCATTCACAATTTATAATTACCAAAGGTCACTCATCCCCATAGATAACCATTTGGCGACGAGAGCGTGTGTTTCTAGAATAAATTTGGTGAATGCACTCCTCAGTGATAGGTTAATACCCTATAAAAATGGTCATGATTTGAAAGGAATAAGGTAATGGTTCAGATGAGTAGACGAGATTTCGTTAAAGTCACCGGTACTGGTCTTGCCCTGGCAACCCTCCCCGGATTTATCCGCACAGGTTTTGCAGGCGTCGGAGCAGGTGATAATCCTTACAATTTCTACTTCCAGCGCTTTGGAATAGATGAAGATATGATTCGCAAGGTGATGGCAGAAGCCCTCCATTATGGTGGTGACTACTGCGATCTCTTTTTCCAGAATGAACTGAGCAATTCTATCCGTCTTCAGGATAATATTGTGAATTCAGCTAGCACAAAT